>Ga0099824_1002985_pt1 | contig 24774 bp, 13 predicted proteins | sample SiratrowhiteBW_FD_76837 | JGI IMG/M metagenome (GOLD analysis project Ga0099824, IMG submission 76837) | Root nodule microbial communities of legume samples collected from California, USA - Siratro white BW | ecosystem: Host-associated > Plants > Roots > Nodule | place: USA: California...
AAATAAAAATATTGAGTAGACGAACCTGAAAATTATAGACAATGGCAGCGTGTGCACCACTACGGTGGAGAAGAATCTACACAATAATGGTAGAGACCTGAAAATATAAAATCAAGTTAAATAAAAAAAAAATGGATAAAGCTAGAGAAAGAGATAGCCTTCAATGGTGGTGTACGTCGCGGCGGTAGAAGAAGAAAATGTCAAAGAGAAAGAGAGACGTGGTGGTGGGGTCTGAGTGGTGATAGTGGAAGCTGCGAAAGAACCTCCACGTGGTGGTGGTGGCTACGACAGAACAACCTCCACGTGGTGGTGGTGGCCGCAAAAGCGAAACAACAGAGAGAGAGAGAGAGAGCCGAGAGAAGGTTAGTCGAAAGGCAAGGGAGAGAGAAAGGCAATGCAAGGACAATGAGAGGGAGAGGAAGACAATGAGGAAGAGGAAGAGGAAGAAAACGAAGGCGAAGGCGAAGGCGAAGAGCAAAAGCAGTAGTAGCGAAAGCGAAAAGACGAAGACGAAAACAGAGGAAGGAATCTGTGTGAGCCCTAAAACAAGACATACAAACGCGGTTGTTAGTGGCAACCGCATTTGTATCCTCCTGCAAAATAATTTAAAAATTGTTTTGCAGATACAAACGCGGTTCTTGGAACAACCGCGTTTGTATCTCCTTCCATTTTTCAAAAATAAATTAATTGTGGCCTATTATCACGGTTTTTTCCTGAACCGCGCTGGTATAGTTTTACTTAATTTCAAAAATGTCACCGCGTTGTTTTTAAACACGGTTCGTTTTTAACCGCGTTTATATCCTGCCTTTATATGTTATTTTTCTACTAGTGACATATTAAATAAATAAATAAATATATAACAATTAACATTATTGATGGTGTGTTTAACAACAAACATGGTACTGATATAATATTAATGCGTTATATTTCAAAAACAGCTTTTAAAATCCATAAAATAATGCTATTTATTTATTTATTGAATGTTAAAGACTGAAATAGTTATTTGAAATTTTACATAAATGAGAATAAAATAGCAATATTTTATAAGAATTAAAATCAAAATATGCATATAAAGAAATTAAAAAAAACTTATAATAATTAAAATCAAAATTCGATAATTTTATAGAACTAACAATATATTTAAACCTTAATATTGTTTAATATGCTATGTGTATAATATTAATTATATACTATTTGTAAAATATTAATTAGATATTAAATAATGAATATATAACAATTAATATTAAGATTGTATATTAAATAAATTAACTAGTTATTTGTTGAATAATAAGTTAAGTGATTATTTCAAACACATACAAGTTATATGATATCATATCAAAATGTCATATATTAAAAATAAATAAATTTATAATATAAATATTCTTTATTTTGTCTTAAAATAAATACTAGAAGTGGCAAATAGTTATCTGAAATTTTAAAAAGATGTGAATAAAAATAATATTGTACAGGAATTAAAATTGAAATTCATATATTTTAAGGAAAAAATTAAGTAGTTTATTAAATTTTGTTTAAATTAGTTAATAGAACATAAGTTTCTAATTTATAAGTTATGAACAGATAAATTAATTTATTAAATTATAAATTTTTAATAAAGTAACCAACAAAAATAAAAATATATAATTATGTGAGTTTTATTATATAAATTATTTTTTATATTTATTAAAAAATATTATTATATAATTATAATTTTAGATTTTTTAATAATAAATTTTTTTAAGTTGTATATGATTTTTTATTTGTATAGGTCATTTAATTTAAATGATTTTATCTAATGAATATTAACTAAATGAAATTATTTTTTTTATATTTTAATTTTTTATTTCTTAATCTAAGTTATTGTTGAATTTATCGTTTATAATTTTATTGTATGTAATTTTTGTATATGTAATGAAATATTTGTTACTTCAATTTAAAATTTTAAATCTCTTTTAATGTAAATTATATAAAAAAATAAAAATCTAAAAATTAATAAATATATTATAATAATTAATTATTTTCGTAAAATTAAAATTAATAATTGGATATAAAAAAATAAAAAGAACAAGATACTTCGATATACTTATGAAATATACTTATATTAATTAAAATGACTTGTAAACTAGTTAAATAAATTAATAACAACTTATTTATTGATTTTGTTAATCACTCTCTAACAATGTATGTGTTAAAACTATTCAAATCACTTCCTAACTATCCATGTGTGAAATGTAATCATTTAAAACAATGTATACAAGTGTTGATATAATATGGGCATGTGATGTAAAAAAAAAAAAAAAAAAATTTTTTAAAATAACAAAAAAAAAATTATTTATTTAAATTAAAAAAATTATTATTAATTAAAAAAAATAAATTAAAATTTTAAAAAAATATGGGAAGTGAATAAAAAAAAAAAAAAAAAAAATCTTTTAAACTACCCAAATAAATGCTATTTATTTATATTAAAAGTATTATTATGGACTAAAAATAGTAATTTAAAATTTTAAAGAAATATTAATTGCATATTAAATTAATGAATATATAAACATTACTATTATTAAATGTATGTCATATACATACATGTGTGATATTAAAATGTAAAAGTATAAATTATATATTTGTATTTAATATATATATATATATATATATATATATATATAATAAATAGTATTAATTAAATTTTATTCAAAATATACATTAATAAAGTTTATGATTTTGTAATAAATACATTCTTTTTAATAAATTACTTTCAACATATATGAATTTATATGAAAAATAATTTTTTAAATAAACATTTTTAATTTTGTAAAAATATTATTCTTCATTAAGATTATATTAATAGTTTTATTAATTTTATTTTTATATTAAATATTAAATTTAATAAATATAATAAAAAATATTTACTGTTTGTGTAAATATTACCATGGTTAAAAACAACTTAAAATCACCCACTTTAAAATAGGTAAAATATTTTAGTCCAAAATTCTAACTTATGCAAGAGAGGTTGTATTATGATCTTCAAAATTTCATAGCAAAGAACTTCTAAAATTTCAAGTCAAAACCTGTAAATTCAAAAATTAAACTTATTATAAATGAAGGTTTATATTTCTTTCATTTATCCACTTATTTCAAAGTAGTGTATACTCACATGAAAAGAGAAGAGAGAAACAGGAAACAGGAGATATAACATTTATATTAGAATAAAATTAAGTAGGCACCATACACTCACTGCATACACATTCCACACATCAATTATTTAAAGAAATAAGGTGTCACATTCAATATTTTTAGAACACTTATATTAGGATGTTCTAAGAAAGATAGATTAATGTCTTATTCTTTAAATATAACTCATTATTAATGTAAATATTACATGGATTAAAAACAATTTAAAATCACCCACTTTAAAATAGATCAAATATTTTAGTTTAAGTTTCTTACTTGAATGTGACTTTTTATACAAGAGAAGTTATATTATGATATTCAAAATTTCACAACAAAGAAATTTTAAATTTTCATAAAAGTAAAAACCTATAAATTCAAACATTAGTACTAATTTATTATATACATGGAGGTTTGTATTTCTTTTATCTATCTCTTGGAGAGTACTATATATACTCACATGCAAAAGAAAAAAAAAAGAAAAAAGAAAGATTAAAGATTAAGTTATAGGAAATATAAAACTTATATGAAAATAAAATTATTGACGTACATAATTAGCACACACATATACACGTGAATGCATACAAACACATATATATTCATTTGCACATGAACACACATTACATACATGTTCACTTGTACATGAACACACACTACATATCATTTATTCAAAAAAATTTGTCACACTCAATTTCATCCAATGTTCTAACAGAGATTAACGTCTAACTTGTCAAAATTAACCACCAACAAAAACGATATTAGTATCTTATGTCAAGATAGTTACTTGCATCTGTTATAATTAATAGCGTTAATACTTTTTCCATGACCCATATTTCGATACAATAATAATATCCGTCCACAGCCTATCTTCCTCTTTTCCCAACCTCCATTTTCACTTTTCAAGAAGGGTCTCATTAAAGCTTTAAGTATCTTTTATCTCCCCATTCCTACAGAAACTCTCAATGTATTCTAACCATTTATTAATGAACAGATTTGGATACTTTAAAAATATACCAGAAAAAAAATAAACATTAATAATAGTGCAAATTTAATCAAAATTTCCCTGCCATAGAAATAAGCCTACCTTTCCATCTAGCTAGCTTCTTCTTTTTCTAACAATCATTTCCAAAATATAACTCTATTATGATTTCTTCCTTTAGGAACTTCAAGATAAATAAACGAAAACCCTATTTCTTCCTTTAGGAACTCCAAGATAAACAAACGAAAATCCCATTATGTTACAATTCAACAAAATTGTATATCTTTGAGCTAACTTAGTCTACCTCTATTCTCCTAATAAGTTCTTATGTAAATTAACTCTTAGCCTCGTAATTAGTTCTTATGTAAATTAACTCTTAGCCTCGTAATTAGTTCTTATGTAAATTAACTCTTAGCCTCAAAACTAATTCAAAACATCTTAAAATACTTTTTATAGTGACAATATTTTAAATACTGTGCATACACAAGAATATTATATTTGTTTATGAACTATAACATACTAATCTCTACCTCATTCATTCCTATTTTAAACCCTTCAAATAACCCTTTCTTTTCTCCTTCCCTCAACCTTCTAATACAATAAGGAAGAAAAAAGACGTTAATAAAATTTACTTTTTCTTTAACGTCGTCCTTAATCCAAGACAAATATTTGATATAATAAATTTTACACTTAAATTATTAAACGCCCGAGTATTATTGATAAGAGTATAACTAAGTTTTTTAACTTCCTTTCATCATGAAATAAAAAGACCGGAATCATACTTCTTTTTATTTAATTTAAAAAATGATTATAAATTATCTTCTTTTTATAAGATAATAAGATTTTACGATTATAATGCTTAAGAAGGCACAAGCCGAGTCTAACATCATTACACCATTAGTATTACAAAATTACCATGTCCCACCATGATATGATAGGTATTAATTTTTTTATCAATAATACAAAATAATAAATAGAGAAAACATTTGGAGTCTTTGCGGTCCTTTTACAAATTTACTTGTACACACTCTAACCTCTAATGCTAAAAACATAGAAGAATGAAAACTCTATTTTACTGTGTGCAGTGTGAAAACTATCGTCACTCAAAAACCTATATGATCTGATATGATAGGTGTTATGATCTAATAGAAAGTTAGATGCAGAAAAAAAAAAAAAAATAAGAATGTCAATGAAACGTGATATCACTACTCTTATTTTTCCGAGGACTGTAGCAGCAGCCGGTTGACAAGTAACAAAGACCTGACTGAGCAAGGAAGTTGAATTTTCTCAATAAGCTACGGCAGCCTCGTCTACTATTGGAATTTCCTCCAATAAGAAAACACCGGCTTCACTATCACATTCATCAATAAAACATTTGTATCGCTTTCCACCTTTGAAATATTATCTTCCAAGATATTTTAAAGTTGTTTTTACAAAACTTGTTGCTCAGGGAATTGAAAAAAAAAAATTCAAATCCGTCTTACGCTAGTCTACGTGGTGACTTCACTGCGTGGATCAGCTATAGTTACACATTTTCAGTTTAATAAAATTTCCATGGCATACATGCATACATTTATATATAATCATGTATTAAAAACCTTACTATATATATCCCCAGTCCCTCATTAATTTCTTCATCACAAGTTGCGATTCTTTTCCTGTTTCATAAATTCTAGCAATCCCTTTTTCTTACACAATTTGAACATGTCCAACGTGTTAGCAGGATGTGAAAACGAAAATGTTGCTAGCTATGGGTGGGCAGCTAGAGACGATTCGGGAATTCTGTCCCCGTTCCACTTTACCAGAAGGTATGATGTATCTTAATCGAAATTGCATGCCCTTCAAAAAGAAAAAAAAAAAAAAAATCAAGCACTAATATTTTCGTTTCTTGAACAAAATTAACAGGGCTAATGGTGATAACGATATCACTATTGACATACTCTACTCCGGGATTTGCCACACGGACCTCCACATGCTGAAGAACGACTTTGGAATGTCTATCTATCCAATGGTTCCTGGGTATTATTTTATTCGACATTTTTTCTCCTTTTAATCCTTAAAATCTGTGATATTTTGTTTAGTTCCTTGTACTTATATTGGAAGAATTCCTCATAAAATATTTGTCTTACCATGTTGTATAAAGTATATATAGTGAAATTAGAAAGAGCTCAATTTTACTATATGGGCTTGATATTTTCATGTCACGTTTAAATTTGCTATTGATTTGAAAATTCGTTGTTTTAGGCATGAGCTTGTGGGCAAAGTGACAAAGGTGGGTAGCAAAGTGACAAAATTCAGTGTTGGGGACATAGCTGGTGTGGGTGGCTCTGTGGGTTCGTGTGGCTCGTGTTCGGACTGCAGCGAGGGCTTCTATGTATATTGTCCAAAAATGATTTTAACCTACAGTGCAATCTACCATGATGGAACAACAACCCAAGGTGGATACTCTAACAATCTAGTGGTTGATCAGAACTTTGCGGTGCTAATCCCAAAGTCCATGCCACTGGCTAGTACAGCCCCCTTGTTGTGTGCTGGAATCACTGTTTACAGCCCATTGAAGTATCACGGGCTTACTAAGCCCGGGTTGCACTTGGGCGTGGTGGGCCTGGGAGGCCTAGGTCACGTGGCTGTCAAGTTTGCTAAGGCTTTTGATTTGCATGTCACTGTGATAAGCACATCTCCCAGCAAGAAGAAGGAAGCATTGGAGAGGCTTGGTGCAGATGCATTCTTGGTTAGTCGAGACCAACAACAGTTGCAGGTAATTAACTCACACACCAATTGCTTCAATATTCTACTAATAATGCATGCATGCATGCATGCATGAGATGATCAAAAAGCTGACTAGTGAGTTTCTGTGGTGGGTTATTAGGATGCCGTTGGCACAATGGATGCTATTATTGACACAGTTTCAGCTAATCACTCCATCCAAACGCTGATTAGTTTATTGAAAACAAGTGGAAAGTTGATTTTGGTGGGTGGACCAGCCAACCCTCTTGAGGTTTTAGCTATGCCTTTGCTTTTGGGTAAGTCTCCCGCTAGTTGAATATTATTGTTTAATATATATTATGTAGGGGGAAACGAGTAACACTGAAAATGTCATGAATTATAGGGAGAAAGATGATTGCTGGTAGTGCAGGAGGTGGGAGAGAAGAGATTCAAGAGATGATTAATTTTGCAGCAAAGCACCATATTACAGCAGATGTGGAAGTCATTCCAATGGATTACGTCAACACTGCCTTGGAGAGACTAGAAAAGAATGATGTTAAATATCGCTTTGTTATTGATGTGGCAAACACGATTTAAGCTGCATGTCCTAAAAACCAGGGATGAAGCACGCCATATGGCACGATGCTTAATCCTGTTGTAATTTTAATTTGGTTATTGTGTCAACTATGATTAAATGATGTATTTTCTAATCTCTGTTATTATGAGTTTATATGTCTGGTCTAAAATTCTAGAGAAATGAATGATATTTTATAAACATAGTTCAAAGTTTGAACTGGTCAGTCAAACTTCTTTAATGATCTAGTTACATCATACTACTTAATACATAATCCAAAAGTATTTAATAGTTGTAATCTTTTAATTGAAAAAAAAAAAAGTGTAATGTCTTCTCTTTACTCATAAATCATTTTTTTATTAACAAATTATCTCTTACTCATTCTCAAATGGCATGTAAGATACAGTTTTTCTAATCCTACTAAGAAGGGATACGTCGTCAACACTTAAGATTCATACAAACCTCCAAGAATTATCTTTACTAATAATGTATCTATATTCCTTTTGAACAAGTCAATCCTCAATTTCTCTAGTTTATACGCAATTTATTACTGTTAAATATATTGGCTACACTGTATATTACTACTACAATAAAATTCTACGAATTAAATTAATTTTAATATATTTTGAATTAAAAGTTTCAAATATTTTACTTTTTTACATTTTAATAATAATAAATAATCTTTTTATTAACTAGACTAATCCTTCCTTAAAACCATTTAAATTTATATTTTTTCTCGTATCACAACTATAAATATCACTATCATATATGAGATTGCTTGCACTTTCTTGTATTGATATATTAAAGAATTTCTTCGGCCATCAACCTAATCAAAATAGAAGCACTACCGAGATTGATAAAGAAATGACAAGGGACTAGTTTGTATTTGTATTGGGTTTGTAGAAAATCATTTAAACATTTTAAAATTTGATAGTCCAATTTGTGGATGATCCAAAAGTATAAGGGTGAAAGTTGTACTTTGAATTGTTTTCTTCGCTATAGAAGAAAAAGAAGTAACTCATCTCATTGAAAACATAGTTGATAATGAACTTTTTGTTGCAATCTGAGGGATATTGTCAATGCTCATGGAAGACTTGTTGAAAAACGGTAGGCTGAAAGCTAATTATAACAATTTTTTGGCTTATCTTTGACGAAAATGTCAATAGTGGGGAGAATTTAAAAGCTTGAATTTATTGTGCTTGAATTTAATGTGTTTCCGATTATCTGGAATGTATATTTTACAACTTTTTGTGGAGAAAATCATTTGCAATGTTGACATAGTCAATAGAATGACATCATGGGCTTTACAGTGTAGTCCGCAACAAAGTCGATCATCTATTGCTTTCCTTCATCTACCTCCAGGGCAACTACTTATCAGGTCGCATGATAATTAATTGTGAGTTTTTATTCTTTTAAAACACAAATTAAAATTTATTAATTTGTGTATGTCTATTCTTTATTTGAAAACAAATTGTTTATATAAATAATTATTCTTTATCAATTATATAAAACTTATGTGTTAATTGTAATGGCTCTTTTAATTAATTAAAAGAAAAGTGAAAATTGCTTATAAACTTCTATCGCTTTTGTATTGTTCAAATACACGAATATTTTTTAAGCCTCTATCAAACCTTAACATCATACAAATAAAAATTTCTCAACTACAACTATTTTCCATTTGAAATGAACATATTTAGTCAAATATGTTTACGAAATTAATTCATAACTTAATATAATTATAAATCATACACCCAATAAAATACCTTAATATCCTTAAATTAAATTAAAAGTAATATTGTCATAGATGATCATTAATATATACAGAATCATAATGAAACTATACTTAATACACAAGTATTTAATAATTATTAAATATTAAAAAATATGGTCGTTATTTTTACTCTTTTATGTATCAAAAAGATTTTTTAATTATATCTGCTTATGACTTTTTCACTAATTTTTCTCTCATGGTGCTTTCTTCTTTTAAGATTTTTCTCTTGAAGTACATATCATTATAAATAGAATAGAAAGACTCTTATTTATCAATCTCTTAAACAAAAAAATCACATATTATGTAATGATTGAATGGTGTGAAAGAGATATTTGAAGATTATAATGAATAATAACTATGACACATTTAAAAGTGTCATGTCAAAAGAACTAAATACTGAAGCAGACAAATACTTAACCTTCTCAATCAAAGGATAATTCTAAATAAAGGTTATTTACAAATTTATTGAACTAAATTACATAATATTATTGAAGATGTCTTCTTCAAACAAAACATCATGAATTCATCAACCCTCAATATCATTAACTTAAACATATCTCTTTCAATTTTTGAGTATAATATAGTTTGGATTTTGAATGCCTTAAATCCTACAATTTTCAAGGACTTATGTAACGTAAATTTCTTCATTTTTAAGTGAATGTCAAACATTCTCAACTAACTGTAGGAATGTTCGATATGTTCTAGGGTTATCGAATTGACTATGTGATTTGTTCTGCCCTTGAGGTCAATACTTCATATACACCATAAGGCTTATCACCAATAAAAAATTTTAAGATATTCTTCTTTTATTAACCCAATTTCATCATCACTCAATCATACTCATTATTATCACAAATCAATTATCAATTTTATTATCCTCATAATAGATACAAGTCTTCAATTCGATACTTGACCTAATACATATATAAGACTTCAAATCTGACATTGCATGATCAAAATTAAATACACGACTACTGGTATCATGAATGATGTTGTCTTACTTCACATCTATCTTTAGTTAAGGTTTATCATCCAAATTTCTATTTTTGTTATTTTCTTACATCTTTTTAAGTTTTACAATATAATACATCATCTTCAAACATCTCTTCTTTGAAGGAATAAGTGAACATATTCAAGCATTCCAATAATTTTATACATCAATCAACTATATAATTTCTCGTACTATTTTAAGTTTTACTATTTTCATAATATCAGTGATAAAATTTTAATATTATATATTTTACTTTTTTTTCAAACTAAGCACATCTCATTATTATAATTCACTAATAAGACATATTCCGACAAAATTCTATGTTATCATTATTAAATCCATGCGCAATAATTTATTACAATCAAGCAACATCACTTAATCTAATGTTTCAGTAAGACAAAGCCAACTTCAAAAATTCATAGCTTTTTCATAAAAAGAAAAATCACTATCTCAAATTTTCAACGGCTAATTACTCCTAACAAAGTCCAATATATAAAAAAATAACAATGTTATCATTAAATAATTACATGCAATTGAATAAAGTTCATATTCAATTTGTCTTAATTAACCTATTAACAATAACCTCTCATTTTTTAAATTGATATTAAGTTAGAGACTTATTTAAAATCTAAAATCTAATGGTATAAGTGGTTAAAATTTTTGTAAATAATGTTAGATACCAATTATCTTCACTTAATTTGTTACTAAATCCAATTATTATTTTTATTTTGTAGCTATTTAGCAACCAAAATCTAATTTGAAGATTATTTTAGTCATAATTAACAATAATTTTATTTGATAGCTAAAAATTGATCTCTAAATAGTTTTTATATAATATCTTAACTAATTCCATAAAAAAAATAATGCTCATGGATTCTAACTATCTCAAAACATCCAAATTCAAAACGGAAAAATAATTCTCAAGAGAAATTAATCATCATTAAGTATAGACAATTTAAGAAGTTTGAAGTTCTATAATATGGACTCTTTAGGGACCATAATTGCTAAAATGTTAAAGTTCACAATTAATTCTACAAAAATAAATTGCTCTCCATTTTAACTTTCTGATTTTCTTAGAACATAATACTTCCAAAAAAAATGATAAAGCAATTTCATGTAGCACTTAGAAATACAGATTAAATTTCTTAAGTTATATCAATATTTTAACCTATTAGCCTAAGTAGAGACCCTCCCTTTTTGAAAAATCGTAATTAATTTTATTAAAATTATTTATATACGATTTCAAATCAACTCGTGAATATTCGTAATTAATTTAATTTTAATGAAAAGTAATCACTATAAATTTTATTCTCTAAGGATGATTACTGTTAAATTTAAAATACCCCTTCTAGTTCCTTTATTGTTGAGTGTTAGCAGTAACCTCCGCGATTAGAAAGTTCGTCATTAGTTTCAGAAAAATCATTTTAATATGATTTTAGTTCCTACTTAACCCTAACATATTAAAATTTTGTAGAAAAATAATCATATTATTTAATTATTGGTAATTACAATTCAATTAAAACTTCTCCTTTTAATTGTTCAACTACATCCAAAAATAATATTAGAATCAATATAAAAGCACAATGAAAAATCACCGTTAAAAATGGGAGAGACTGGGGTGTAAGAGAGGGAGAATGGGTAGAAGATGAAAATAAACTTTCCGTACCTTGATATTCGCTCACAATGGAAGAAGAAAGGAGATGTCTTGGTCTCCAAAGGTAGAAAATTTTGTTCGAAGTTAGTGACTTTGGTAGATAGAGGGATGGAAAAAAAATTCAAATTTCAATTAGTTAGTCATTTAACCTTAAGTCTTAATTTTATTAATTATAATCAAAAGTCAACATTCTACACCTTTCTACATATGAATTGTATACTTGATTTTGATGTTGTTATTTATTTCACACTTAATTAAGGTTCGATATAATTATGAGTCAATAACCTCTTAATCTATTTGTTAAAGTTCACAACCTTTTAATTTTTTTTTCTCTTGATTTCAAGTATTGACAAAGTCAACTTTATTTACTTTATATGGGAAAATTGTTTGATTGACAATTCAAATAGACTTTTTCCTAATCAAGTTAATTCATACATTATAACTATTACTATATGCTTAATCTAGAAGTTTCAAAAATTAAGATACTAAATAAATAAAGAGAAAATATAAAATATTGAAAAGAAACTCTATATTTATTTATGAATTAACCAACCTGTTAATAAGAGTTTTATTAGAACGAAAATTGATTGAGATTTAAATTTAAAGTCACATGTATGAGTCTACTTAAAAATATAAGGTGAATTGTTCTTGAGATAATCATATATGCTTAAAAAAATTAACCATAGAAATGAATTTTCATACGTTTGAAAATCAGGGGAAACGGTGGTAATGATATCACCCTTGACGTACTCTATTATGGGATTTGACACGCAAATAGAGTTTGAAATGTGCATATATCCTATGTATTGGTTATTATTTACCATAATAACATCCGTATATAATTTTTACAAAAATGGAGTTTTAAAATTTTTACCAATCATTTTACAGTTTACTTTTAGAAATAATATAATTATTGTAAAAATAAATTTTTATATTTATAAAAAAAGAGAAAGTAAATAATAAAATAATAATTATGAGATAAGTGACTAAAAATTTATTAAGTATCAAAATATCATGTTACCAATTTGTTAAGCTTCTAATCCTTTCGAAATGTGTGACTTTTCTCACTTTTAGGATTTATTCAAAGAAATCTTTACAAAATGATTTTTTTAATGGTGTAGAAGTATCTAAATGTAAAATAATCAATAGCTCTATTTTACTTGTGGACACAAATAACTTAATATTTTGATGTTACCTCGAACCAGATCTAAGTGAGAAAGGTGGGTAGCGGAGTCACCAAGTTCTGGATTGGTGACATTGCTGGTGTGGGTGTAGTTGATGTTCAGACTGCAGCAAGGGCTTATACATTTGTCAAAATACGGCTTCTTCATGCACCTCTAAGCTTTCTTAAGACATCTTCAAATTTTCTTAAAATTCGTAAAATATCTTTATAAAGACAATTTTGGTTCTCTGTATATTAAAACAATCTAATAATAAGAAATCAAGGTGGCTCCATACTTTTGAAATAAGTCATAATAGGTCATTTTTAAAGTCATTTTATACAACAAATAATTTTAGGAGTTATTTTATACTTTCGAAACAAGTAATTTTAGGAGTATTTTTTAAAAAAATATTCATTTTTAGAAGTGTATTTTCACGAAGAAAACAACACCCCCAATAGGAGAATCGCCACTAAACATCTTCAAATTTTTAATAAATCATTTTTGTCTCGTACGGTTGACAAGGCGATAGACGATAGTGAACTCCGGAACTTAAATCGGTGATAGCAGCTGTAACGGAATGAAGGTGTAAAATAATTGGAAGTGGGCGGCACAATGAATGGAGGTAGAAGAGAATAGAGATGGAAGAGTATATGAAATAATCTGCATAATAAAATATAAAAGAAACTTTAAGAAGTTTTTAAAAATTTGGAAGTATATGGAGAAACACTTGGAGGTGCAGGAAGAACCAGTCTGCCCAAAAATAATTTTAGCCTACATTCCACACTCCCAAATTTTCTGCCACAATTTACAGCCCAACAAAGTAATTGGGCTTGCTTAGCTGGACTGCACGTGCTGTGGTGGGTTTGTGAGGTTTACATCAAAAATTTAAATATTGGAAGTAGAAATGAATAAAATAAGTAATATGTATAAAAAAAATTGTCATACTTTACTATTTTAAGATTTTAAACTGAAAATAATGTTTTAATATCTCATATATGAGATTATCGTTAAAAATCCGTATATATTTCCTTAAATAACTTACAGAGTCATAGCAAAAGCACAAAATGGCGATATTTGTTGATAAGGTTCGGAGTCCATATAAAAAAAAAAAAAAATTAGATTTTAGGTGTGTGACAGTCCATATAATTAGCCGTATTGATACAGACGTAAATGCAATTAAATTAAAAATTAGGATACGTAAACCCTAAACCCGATATATATATATATATATATAAATATTTTTTATCAAGAGATAAATTATTAATCTCAAAAATTTTATTATTATTCAATGAAAAGTATTTTTAAAATATTTTATAATCTATTTTGTTCTTTTTTTATTTTGAGAATTTTTGTTAAAAAGAAGATAAGTTATTATAGAAAAATATTAGATATTTTATTGTTTAGGTGTCATTTTATTTGTTTTCAAAAAATTTATAAAAGGATAGATACTTCATTTATTTCACAGAATAAAAACATGATTGTCCAAATAACTTAAAAACATCTTGTTATATATGAGTTCTATGAACAATCCACTATTTTATCTCTTTAAAGGTCAATATCAACACAATGTTCTATTGCATATGAAAAAATTTACAAATTCTATATTTACTTACTTTAATGAATTTAATGATTAAGTTCAGTATTTTAGTATGTGATAAGTGATTATCAAATCTTCACTTAATTATTCATGGCTACAATATTGCAACATTAAAAATACATAAACTTAAATTAACACATAATATTATAAATTTATGATATTATAAATAAGATATATACAACAAAATATAATTATAAAATAATTTAACTTCTCTAATTATATACGAAAGTAATTGTGATCTCTTAATTTATTATACATTTAGAGTTATATATCTACTAAAATTAGCTCCCTAAGAAAATGCACTCTCATAATAATTTTTTTAATAAAATGGTATACGTGAAAAATAAAATATCCACAATCAAGTATCTCTTGTTTTAATAAGTTTACCGTGTGTTAACTAGAACTTCATAGCCAAAAACACAAAGATGCCACCACAACACATTATAAGCTTTAGCGGAGAGTCCATATAATTGAACATGTTGAATCATGGAATTGTATGTGATTCCTGATGCACATCGCTACCAGCTAACAATTCTGGCAAATTTGTTCGGTATATAGATAGATTTTGCATGTCAATATTTTTGGACGATAACTTTCTCATTCCCAAGTGCAATTAAAACAAATACCATTTGCAACTTAGGAAAATGAATGAAAATTCCAACCCTTTACCTCTTGTACTCTCTTTCAAATTCAATATTATTTAGCTTGTATAAAGTATCATTTCAATTGCAAAACATGGCAAATAAACCAAAAACAACGTTAATTTTCCTGTGAAGTTGCAACTGCTCGAACAAAAGTACAAAACACAAATAGGAAACCACTTGAAAAATGGTAAGCGAACTGCTATGACATTTTCGCAGAAATGTGAATCGCAAAAATTCAAGAGCTTGGTTTTAGTGTGTTTCCGATGTCAATGACAAATCTATATTTGACATCTGCTTTGAGGAGACGCTCCATTGCAGTGTTGACATAATCAATAGGAACGACTTCAATGTCTGGTTTTACATTGTGTTCCGCAGCAAAGTCTATCATCTCTTGGGTCTCCTTCATCCCTCCAATATTACTCCCAGCCACTATCTTTCTCCCTGTCAATAGTTTTAAATACTTGTTAGTATCAAAATGATGATTTAGATATTTATGCATGCATCTGAAGTTTGCACCAAACGACATATCCTTTTTGCAGCATCACATGTTTACGTGCTCTGCATCCTTGGGAAATATAATACATAAATTTTCATACACTTACCTAAAATTAGTGAAATGACAGAAAGCTCCAAAGGTTTCTCTGGTACACCAACCGCTACAAGCTTTCCATGAGACTTAAGTAAACCAATGAGAGGTAAGAGAGGATGAACGGCAGAAACCGTGTCAATAATACCATCCAAAGTACCATTTGCAGCCTGAAAAGTAATCAACATTAGTTAATTGACAGAGAGAGACATGTTTTCTTTTTTTTTTTTTTTGGCACAGTCAAAATTAGTGCATGCCTAATAAATGTACCTGCATCTGATCTGGGTCACGGCTTATCATAAAGGAGTCAGCTCCAAGATTTTCTATAGCTTCCTTCTTTTTGTTGGGTGATGTACTTATTACAGTCACCTTAGCCCCGAAAGCTTTGGCAAACTTCACAGCCATATGCCCTAGTCCACCGAGACCAACCACACCCACATTAAGACCAGGCTTATCTAGTGCAAAATATCTGAGAGGACTATAAACTGTGATGCCAGCACAAAGGAGAGGTGCAGCAGCTTCAAGTGGTAAGCCATCAGGAATGCGAATCACAAAGTTTTCATCCACAACCATTGAGTCAGAGTAGCCTCCATATGTGATGGTGCCATCCCTATATTTGGCGCTATATGTGAGAGTATATTGTGGACAATAATTCTCAAGATTCTCAACACAGTTCAGGCAGGTGCGACAGGAATCAACCATGCATCCTACACCCACCTTGTCTCCAACTTTGAACTTCACCACTTTGCTTCCCACCTCTGTCACCACACCAGCTATCTCGTGCCTGAAGTAATTTCACCACTAATTAGAATCAAAATTTGTCCTTTTATACTACAGTTCAATGTTCAATAGAGTAGTATCCTGGTGGCTAGTGAACCATCTAAGTAGTTCTATTGTTCTTAGATAGTAAATAGAAAAATCAAAACTGTTTTTTCTTTTATCATACAAGTATCACCCTCACAGAACTAAAACAAGAATATATACCCTGGGACTAATGGATAGGTGGAAGTGCCCCATTCGTTCTTGACAAAGTGGAGGTCCGAGTGGCATATTCCACAGTATAACACTTTCAATGCCACATCTTTTTCACTCGTTTCTCTGATAAACAATCAGGAAGCAAAACTGAATTAATTGGGTGCAAGCAAAACGATTTTTTTACTATAATAAATAATTGAAAAGATATAGAGTGAAGGGATGAACCTTCTGGAGAAATGGAAAGGCGAGAGAAGGCTAGAAGGGTCCCGAGCTGCCCATCCGAATGCCTTCCTTGGATGCTCAGTTTCTGGTTGTGTTGCCATTTCAATCTGTTATAATATATGGATCAGAAAAGAAAACCAAAAAAGACTTTAAGGAAGAGAATGTGGAAGCGTGTCTCTGTCTTTGGTGCGAGAAAGAGGAATTTATAGTTGGCAAGGAGATTGTAGAGGCTTACATTGACGTCTTTGGTGACGTCTTTCACGTCTCAGGTGACATTGTTGCTTACTTCAGATGAGTGCAGAGAATTCATTGAACATCGTTGTTGGATCAGTTCTTGAAGTCAAAGTTTTGATAAAGATGCTTTAAAGTTCTTGAAGTCAAAGTTTTGATAAAAACTCTTGAAAGTTCTTGTCTTTTTTTCCCATACCGCATTCCATACTCTCCACCGAACATGTCAAAGTATGCAATTAATTTATGTCTCTAAATATCACATCTTTTTTTCCCGCAAGTGCCAGTCGGTTTTCCCCCACCGATACCAAGCATCTTTTTCTTGTTTTTTCAATCCATGAGAAGTTCCATTTTCCGACATAAACTTTGTTTTTCTTTCTTCTATTTTTCATCTTCTTTTTTATTTTAAAGTATTTAAATTTAATAATTAAAAAATTATGTACTGTCTTTTGAAATTATTATATAATTAATAATAAAATTATTGTTTTTGCATTTTATTTAATGATCATCTTAAATTTTTTGGAAAAAAAAATCATATCTTTATTTTATACATTAAATACTATTGAAAATAATTATTTCTATTAAAAATTATTTTTAAAATAATTATGGTTAAACATTATTTTTTTTTTTACTGATTTATGACTTTGTTAAATTTATTGATTTTTACTATAATCTATTTGTTTGTTTTACTGTAATTATAGTTAAACATTCAAAAATTACTATAATATTTTCATGTTTACAAAATTTATATTTTAATAGAAATGCTTAATTTTGATTGTAATTAAAATGTAAATTAAAGGTTAAGAAATTTATTCAAAGATTAAAAAGTAACATCTAAATAAACACAAAAATAATAGTCTTATTATTAATTATACAATAATTTCAAAATTTAATACATAAATATTTTTAATTAATAATTAATTTTAAATTTAAATGCTTTAACACAAATGAAACAATATAAGATAAATTCATTGAGAAGTTCAAGTGGGAGAACTCATTAAAATTTAGAATTATCGTGTATTTTATTTTCTAAAACTGGATTATGTATAAAATATTAAAATGCTCGTAATAGGATTCAAACCATTAAGACATTTTAGTTATGTTTGAAATATTAGGATTTTTTATCTTTTGTTTACTTCTAAGTCCAAAATGATTAAATTGTATAAATTAATTAAGAGTTAATGAAATGGGCATAATGTCCTCCTTATCATTTTTAGGATTTTTTATTAAATCATTTGATATTATTAAAAAATTTAATTTCTTGTAGTGCTCCTCAAGATTTATCAAACATCATTGTGACAAAACATTTTAATTCTATCAATCAAAATATTTATTTTCCAATCCAACAAAGTTTCAGTGTTCATCATTGATACTTCTATTAATCCTCCAAATTTTATATTCTTTTATCAAATTCCTTTTAATCATAAATTGAGTTTTACAAAACCTTTTTTAGTGTTTTAGGTATAAAAGTTGCATAACAAATTATGAACTTTCACCTCATTTTGAAACAACTTAATCCTGAGATTTGTAGGATGAATTGCGTTTATGTTTTAGTTAGATCTGAAATTCATTACGACTTAAAAAAAAATGTTATAAAAAAACTTTTCTTCTTTGAAAGATGTTTCCCGATGGTTATAAAGTGTTGTTTTCATTAGAGTTTAATTTAGATATATTTTGCGTAATTACTATTAAGCTATGGATGTTGATTTTTCTTTTTCTTTTATGCTTATGTTAAGCTAATTGAAAGATTGATCAATTGTATGATTTTATAATTTCAATTGTGATTGAAAAACTATTTTAAATTTATTGATATAAGAGAATCAATCATTTATACCTACAATATAGAATTGCTCATCATTAAAATCCTTTTTCCTGAAGCTGAGTATCTTGGTTACACTAATTCAAGGATAATATAAAAAACATAGGTTCTTTCAAAAGTTAGTGATGTCATCATCTTTCATTGAATAAAAATGAGTCATAATGACATGTCATGAAGTCTAATGAAATTAAACCCCAACTATCTCATTCAATTTAAACTATTGTGCACACTAATTATATGTTATTATTTTTTATATATAATTAACACTCCTGCTCGTAGTCTGGAAATTATACTTAAATTGTCAAATTATATCACACAAGACACTATGGTACTCCTGTCAATATTTTCTTAAACAAACAATTGACCTCATTATCAGATACATGCGTTTCAGTATTTATTTAATTTATAGTGTTCTTTTTTACTCTTTAAATAAATCTTTTTTAATTGATTTTGTTTTGTTTGATTAGATCAGATTATATTTTATTTTATTTGACATTATTTCTTTGATTTTATTTAATTTTATTTCACATTGCCTATTAGTTTTATTTTACTGTGATCTTAATTTATTTTATTAGATTTAATCTTATTTTTAGATTTCAATTTTTTACTCCTAAAGTTTATTGGCTTTTGATGTGATTTTATGTTATTCTTTAACTGCCTCATGAAAAACATCTCTTTAATTGCATCTTATAGATAATTACACTAAATATGCTTATAGGGTAGTGGAAAACTTACTGATAAAGATTGATAAATTTAATTTTTCTATTAACTTTGTTGTTTTCAACATGACAGAAGGTGTTCTTTTTTTACATATTGATATACGAAATTTATATATGGAAGAAAATGTTGAAAGCCACTGTGTTTCAAGGATGTGACATGCTCATTGAGCAACAAAATAGGGGGACTAACACATGATTGGTTAAGAGAGTGATGAAGGACCAGATTATACTCGTGTATTGAGAGAGGAGGATGATGATTTTCTTCCAAAGATAGTTTTTATTTTCTTGTGTTTTATTCATGGATTTTACCTTTTTCTTATAAAAAATTATTCTCTACCTTAGCTTAAGCATGTCTAATTTGGACCACTTTGACCTAGATCGTGAAAAAAAAAAAAAAAAGATTTCAAACCTACTAAAGTGTGCCACATTTAGGTCATTTAAGTTAGTTTTGTAGTCAAATAAATTTCTTTTCTATCATAGCTTAAACGCCCATATATGCCACTTAATCCAGGCCCGAGAGGTAAAAGAGTCTCATTGATGTTTTATCTTAAACGCACTCATTTGGGCTGCTTAAGCCTAGTCCTCGAGGTAAAAGAGAAGTACCCGACTAGGGCAAAAACTTTCTGCACCCACCAGTTGTGACCTGCACCCCACCATTTTTAAAAAATCCCAAAAATAAAAAGAACTTAATCTATAACGTATGCATTAATTTCTCGTGTTTTAAGGATTAAATACACTTTTTTTGTGTATTTTATAAAAATGATATTAATTTTATTCTTGTGCTATATATTTATTAAATTTCAAAACAACACCGATATTTTTTAACAGTTTATACTATATAATTGAAATAATTATTTTTAAAATAATAACTATTCCATACCATCACTTGTTTTCATTGTGTTTTTACAGCTTAGGAGAGACGTTATCTCTCTGGACCACAGAAACAAACATGTGCGAGAGATTATGTTTTATAGTATACAAAACAAAATACAGTCATCTAGATTTAAATCAAAACCTAGATGTGTTAAGAAGAAAAACTAGTAATTACCAAACATCATCTACTAAATGGGGGTCAAAATCATGTTAATCAATGGCTAGATAATTTCGCCATATTGCGTGTGAAATATTAATTTTGTCATTATTGTTGTAATCAATATTACAAAAATACATATTGAAATAAGTAATCAGGTAGGCAATGGCTGAAAATGATCACACTTTTCTCTTACTATCTTTCACGCATACTATAATGGCAAAAAATTCAAGAGCTTGGTTTTAGTGTTTTTCCGATGTCAATAACAAATCTATATTTAACATCTGCTTTGAGGAGACGCTCCATTGCAGTGTTGACATAATCAATAGGAATGACCTCAATGTCTGGTTTTACATTGTGTTTCGCAGCAAAGTCCATCATCTCTTGGGTCTCCTTCATTCCTCCAATCCCACTCCCAGCCACTAGCTTTCTCCCTACCAACATAATTCAAACCAACAACTTATCAATATCAAAATGCTGATTTAAATTCTGATATCTGCATTTTGTCCTAAATCACTTGCTTACCGAGAAGTAAGGGGAAAACTGGCAGCTCCAGAGGCTTCTCCGGTGCACCCACCATTACAAGCTTTCCATGAGACTTGAGCAAACCAATGAGAGGTAACAAAGGATGAACTGCAGAAACTGTGTCGATAATACCATCCAAAGTACCATTTGCAGCCTACAAAATAATCAACATTAGTTAACTTAGAGAATGTGTATTTCCATGATCAGAATATACACACACATGTATGTGTACCTGCATCTCATCTTGGTCACGACTTATCAGAAAAGAGTCGGCTCCAAGATGCTGTATTGCTTCCTCCTTTTTGTAAGGTGATGTACTTATTACTGTGACCTTGGCCCCAAAAGCTTTGGCAAATTTTACAGCCATGTGGCCTAGTCCACCGAGACCAACCACACCCACATGCAGACCAGGCTTGTCTAGTGCAAAATATCTGAGAGGGCTATAAACTGTGATGCCAGCACAAAGGAGAGGTGCAGCAGCATCAAGTGGTAACCCATCAGGAATTCTAACCACAAAATGTTCATCTGCAACCATTGAATCAGAGTAACCTCCATATGTGATGGTACCATCTTTATACTTGGCACCATATGTGAGAGTATATTGTGGACAATAATTCTCAAGGTTGTCAGAACAGTTTTGGCAGGTGCGGCAGGAATCAACCAAACATCCCACACCTACCTTGTCCCCAACTTTGAACTTTTCTACTTTGCTTCCCACCTCAGTCACTACACCAACCACCTCATGCCTGCACCATTTATTACATTATTAGAACCAAACTGAATGTGTTACTTGATATATAGTATAGTTCAATGTTTAATAAACAAAATGCCTTATGAAATCATAGTCTAAAATCAAGTGTCATTAATTTATAGAGTCGTAGAGCATTAGAGTTAGCAGTTCTAAAGTACATGTATATATACCCTGGCACTAGTGGATAGGTGGAAAAGCCCCATTCGTTCTTTGCCATGTGTAGGTCAGAGTGACATATCCCACAATACAACACTTTGAAAGCCACGTCTTTTTCAGCAGTTTTCCTGAAAAAAAAAAAATGAACTTTGTTCTTAACATTTGTTTGCAATAACAGACTATGTGTTGAGTGAAGAGATTGGGAACCTTCTGGAGAAGTTGAAAGGTGAGAGAAGACCAGAAGGGTCCCTAGCCGCCCATCCGAATGCCTTTCTGGGATGCTCAACTTCAGCTTGTGATGCCATTTCGATCTGTTACAATATTTGAATGAGAAAATGAATGAAGGAAGAGAATCTGGAAGTGTGTGTATCTGTTTGAGTAAAGGTAGTGATAAATGGAGGATGAGGGAGTGTCAGGGAGAAAGAGCTATTTATAAGTGCATGCATGATGAAGGATTTTGTATTGACGTATTGGGTGACGTATGACTTACTCGTGACGTATCTGGTGACGTTTTTGTTTTCTTCAGGAGCTTGACTTGTGGGAAAAGAAGTGGTCAAAGTGAAAAGTACTTATTATTGTCTTGCTAACCAAGCTATATTAAAGAAATGGCAAAAATTTCCACCACCCCATCACTTACCTACACTCCATTTTAAAAAAAAATTAAAAATAATTTTTAAACAAAAATAAGTTTTAGAAAATACTTTCTAAAAATATATTATAATTTTTTTTTCTAAAATATAAATTTTATATTTTAAAAACATTTTCTGAAATATATTTTTGAAAAATGTTTTTCAAAACATAAAATTTATATTTCAAAAAGAATTTTCTAGAGTGCATTTTTATTTTGAAAAATACTTTTCAAGAAAAATATTATCTGGAAATTAATGGTAAAGCTACTTCTGTATTTTGTTGTATGTGATGGTAAAGTTACTTCTGTATTTTTCGTGTATGTGATGAGGTGGGACTCAAAATTAATGGGTGCAGGAAGTTTTTGCCTAAGGAAATACTATCCTATTACAGTTTGGAAGATAAATAACATAAACTAATATAACAGTAGTTATTATCTGCAGAGTGAAACTAATTTATCTGTTTCATCTTTGATTTATTTTAAATCAATAAATTAATGTATAATCTAACATAATAAATTCAAAAATAACTATTAAAATATAAAATTTTAACAAATAAACTAATTAATATATTTTTTTATGTTGAACTATACTTATTTTTGTAAAACTTAATTCCTAACGAAAATACTTAACTCTAATGGTAATTAATATAGAAATTAAAAAATATGAAAAAATTTTCAAAAATTTAAAATATCATCTGAATAAAATAAAAATTAATTATTCTATTATTAATTATATTATAATTTAAAAATATAATACACATATTTTTAACTGAAAAAACTCATTGAGAAGTTTAGGATTTAAGTTAAAATAAAATTAAGAAAAAAAAAATCATTGAGAAGTTTAACTGGAAAAACCCAATTTCACATGTGTTAAAAAGAACCTCACGATGGAAATATGGTTATATCTCAGATAAATTCAAAATATTTTTCAAAATTGTACAGTCCAGTATGGGCACTTTAGACATTTTCAATACGGCGATGATGGAGGTGCAGAAAGAAACCATGGGAGTCAAAAGGTAATTACCCTCAATCAGGTATAAAAAAAGTTGAGAAAGCCCATTCAATGTACTTCAACATGGACCTCTGCATTGCACCTCAAACGGAATCTTTTGATACTTTTTCAGTCCTCATTCTTGCAAATGATTGATGCCTATGTGTGGGTTATCTAAAGATCCTAATTGGATCAACTGTTTATAAACTGATTTAATGTATTTTAACTTAAAAATTTGTCTATAAAATGTATAAAGTATATGTTTTCGAATAAATAACTTATTTTTTTTGTATAAATATACAATTTAAAATTTACATAATTTATTATTAATAATAATAACAATATCACAAGCCATGACTACTGGTTCGAAATTATTTTCTCTTGCTTTATTTGATTATCTTCGAATTATTTACGTTTCGAAGTTATATTGACATTTTATGTTTCCACAAAAACACTAAGTTAAACAAAAAAAATACAGTTACTGTAATAACACGTTCAGTGTCAGTATGGAATATAATTTTAGTCTTTTAAATTAAAAGAAAAAATAGTTAGCTCCTTAAAACTAAAAAAATTAGTTTCTAAACTGTAAATTTTAACTAAAATATTTCTCTCAAAATTATTTTTTATCCAAAACAGTAAATAAATTTAAATTAAATGAAGAATAAATATGTTTTCAAAGAATATTATAAATGGATTGAAGACATTTTATTTTCAATTATTATAAAAATTCATTTTTCTAAGTTTTAAATTTTCTGCATTCTATTTAAATTTCTGAACTAATAGTTTATTTATTTCTTTTCAATGACAAAGATAAATATAGAGTTATCGATAAGAAATTTGAATACTGGTTTTACGTTTTTGAAGTGTAGAAGTTGGTTAGAATTTTATTTATTTATTTATTTATTT
>Ga0099824_1002989_pt1 | contig 24738 bp, 15 predicted proteins | sample SiratrowhiteBW_FD_76837 | JGI IMG/M metagenome (GOLD analysis project Ga0099824, IMG submission 76837) | Root nodule microbial communities of legume samples collected from California, USA - Siratro white BW | ecosystem: Host-associated > Plants > Roots > Nodule | place: USA: California...
AAGAAAAAAAAAAAAAACAAAAATTAAAATAAAACAAAAGTTTTACAAATCGGATGGCTACCCATCCGTTTTACAAATTTAAAAAAAAATTGTAAATCGGATGGCCAGTGGGGTGAGTCCATCCGATTCACAATTTTTTTTTAAATTTGTAAAACGGATGGGTAGCCATCCGATTTGTAAATTTAAAAAAAAATTCCTAAACGGATGACTTTCATCCGAGTGCCCTACGTATCGACGAAAATATATCGAAATGCAAAAATCTTACCTCTCCGTCGTTCTTCGTCATCGATTAATATTTCCTACACGTTTAAGAGGCTTTTTCACCGTTTAATCCACCTATAAACCTTCAAAAACAGCTCCCTCTATGAACAATTGCATACCAATTTCGCACTGTGCGACACTGTTATGACACTGTTGAAACGTTCAGTTTCTATTTCAAATTTGCTGAAGGACTTTCTAATCATTTCTACAAGGACAATTTTGTCATTTTCAAAAAATATGGAGGTGCAGGAATAGTGTATTGGGGTACATAAAGAATTTATCTTCTTTTTGTTGGTTGCTGTTTTTCCTTTGTCATTTGCTTTTTGTGTACAAAGCATCCTTTTTCGGGTTAAAATATGTTCTCAGGTATTTCAATAAAAAAAAAAAAAGTAGTTCTTTTAAATATAGAATAGGTTTTTAGTTTTTACACTTATCTAGAAATAGTGTTTTTTTTTTTGTTTGTATGATAAATATTAAAACGTTACTTTTTCTGAGTAAATTGACATAAAATGTATTAAATTTTTTGAATGAGAAATTATACTAACCCCCTCTAATGTTTGTCGCAATTGCACTCAACACCCTAATTTTTTTTTAAATTTCATTATAGAGACTTCGCTCTCTGATAACATTACAATGTGCATTGGACATGAAAGATGATAATTTTGTTTTGGAAAGACAAATTTATTTTATAGATATTCTGATTTCTTATTTAGGAGTGTTATGTAAATAACTCATCTCCACACGTTAGGTTAGACTTCTAGAAGATGAAGTAAAAACGAATTTTCTTTTTTTGGTATATGCTACTATTGTTGTAATTTTTTTATTTAATATCAATATTTTAAGTTTTAACCCCTTTTCTCATGGTGTTTGATAAAACATTTCCATCAAAAGTAAAATCTTGTTATGGTGTTAAGGATGATGAGAGTGGGATGTTTTTAGGAAGCCTGGTTAATTTAAATCAATTGAAAGAAATGTTGAAGATCAGTTTGAAAAACTAAAGATTAAGAAAAAAACAGAAATTGTACATTTAAAGACAGTATCGACATAGTTGAATTAACATATAGGCAATCTATCAAAAATTAATATAATCAATTGTGTAAGTACTTATTTGTAAATTTTCCTGTACAACACAAAAATTATAAACATATACTTTCTATCGTTATGTGTGTTTTTTTTTTTCTTTACCGCTTTCCAATCTGTATAAAGATGTATAATCAGTCAATTGTGTGAAACTGAGGAGAGGGTAAATGATGAACCATTCATGCATTTATTTTTAGGATACTAAGGTGGTGTGTTCTTTGTCTATTTCTTTCTTCATATTTTTTTTTTCTCAATTCTATGTTTTTGCCATAGTCACAAGTCCATGAATCCCATGAATGATATTGGATGTCGTCACTTCATTTATATCCTTGGTTACAACTTCAGTAATGGGATACTTCAGTAATGGGCTAAGTTATCGACATGCTAACATGACCAATTACAGACACACTAATAAGTGTAATTATAAACAAACTGATAGGTTCAATTACCAAACATACTAAGATGTTTACTTATAGGCACACATAACTAAGTTTAGTTTAAAAAACACATTAACAGGTTTACTTATAAACTTATTGCCCAAATTTAGTTACAGTAACATGTTCACTTTTATACCAATAGGTTCAACTGAGTTCATATCAATTGTTAAGTGTTTCTTTCGACACTTATCATTATCCTTACCAATGTAAATATGAAAACACATTAAATTTTTTTATTTTCAACAAAGACATATAAAACATCAAATTCAGTTTTAAAATATAGAATTATCTTTAAAAACACTTCAACTGCAACTACATCACTTGTTGCAAACTCTATATCAAAAAACTCTTTATCATGTTTTTTAATGCAACTTTCTCTAGCTTGAGCACAAAATAAGATAAGACGAATTTTATTAATGCAACTAAAATTAACAATGTTACTTAATATTATAATATTATTACTTTAGGGAGATCAAACTAATGTCTCATTTCATAGAGGTATTGAATGGAATAATAGTAGTATTGAGAAAATTTGTGTAACTTCTTATTTGTTGTAGCTACTGAGATCAATATAACATATATTTTCCGCTTAAATATTTAATCTTTTGCAATTTTGTTATATTATATTCCCTATTAAATGGGCTGATTACGTAGTGTTGATTGACTTATTTTTCTTATCCTTAACTTTTTAACACATAAATATCCACAAACTCGCGCACTGTGTTCAGTCCATTGAACTAACTCCTTCAAGACTTATTCATTATGATAAACAAGTTTGCCATTAATTTTAGGGGGGAAAATAGTTATATCTAATTTTTATAAATCTTAACTGTATTTTTCAATGAACAAATATCAGTTATAGGTAAGCTTTATTCTTTAAAACACATCTAATAAACTCTAGGAAATCAATTCTGATTTAACTACTGACTAAATACTTTGTGAGATATGGTTCACTCTCCCCCTTTAGTCTCATCATCCCAATAACTGAACACCTTTTCAAATATCAAGGTTTGAAAAGCGACGTCTGTAGTAGCTGGAACCAATTAAAAAAATTATCTTTGCCCCAACCAAAAAACAAATAGAAAAATCCATTAATAAGCTCATGAAGTTAGTCAGAAGTAGACTAACACACTTTCCATCGTTAAATAGGATAGCTTTCAAATTACTAATAAAGAACAAATTAAGGTAAAATGGAATCGTTAAACTTAGTCAAAACAAATACTAGATCTTCTCTCTAAGCAGCTTTCTTTCATAACTATATTTTCTCTACAGAAGTAATTAAGCAAAACAACGACAGCAAAACCGAGCAAATTGGAAGAAGTTACATTCTTTAATGTCTTGAAATTATCTCCATATACACAGCAGTTGAAAACAACGAGCTATTTTATAGTTAAGTTCAGCTTGAAATTATAATTATGATCGTCTTTAGTATTCTGTCACACCTGTTCATTTCCCTTCAGAATATTGAACTTGCAAAGAGGACAGGTTGCATTCATCTTTAGCCATTTCACTATGCATGTAGAATGGAAATGATGGTTACATGGAAGAACATGAAGTTCTGCTCCATCCTCATAAGAAGAGATGCATATACAGCATTCCTAAAAAGGAAAAAGAAATTTAATTTATTACTTTCACAAATCATTTGAATGTTATTATCTCAATGCATCAATTATATCTTTTTCCTTTTTGAACAGCCATAAATTCAAACAAAGAACTTATGAAACAACAGCATGAGTCTTTATTTGCAGTGACCAAAATAGAAAATCAAGGAAGCATCTTGCAGAAGTGATTAACTACTCTAGGCTGAAAAATTAATTCAGTCGAGTAAGACATACTGCATCATCAGGTGAAAGTATTCGTGCATTCACTGAGTAACCATTGGTCTCCACAGGAATCATTGATCCACCTCCCTCACCAGGTGTTCCCTCATTGCTTAACCTTTGAAATTTGTATTTCGGAAGTACACTGAGATCCGATTCTGATGCACCCTCCTGTAGTCTCATGAAATGAGGCAACGAGATTGAAAGCCAACAAATATTTGAATGTCAATATTTAAAATAAAAAAATAATAGAGAAAAGAAACACGTACCTGTCCTGCAACAGCATAGAGAATAGCAATAATACAGGGTAAACAACAACAGAGAGCAATTCCAATCAAGCATGCCACGACAACACAAAAGATGGCAAAGAACACATCAAATGCAAGAAAGACAACAGCCATCCTGTACATACAAATCCAAAAAGGAAGAGATTGAATGTCAACATAATTGCCTACTTCATCATGCAATCAACAATTTTTGCCAACAAAATAAAAGCAATATAACAAACAGAATTAATTAAAAAAACTCCTTTGTAATGATTTTTTTAAAAGAAAGATTATTTATCATTTACTTTGGTTTATATTTAACCTTTTAAATATTGAGGAGTATTTTCACAAAAACAAGAGTTATTCAATTGATTTCTAATATATTAGGATAGATTAAATCATTGGATCAGAAAATAAAAAGCCATAATTTTATGCATTAAAATAAGCATGGATAATAGTAGTTTTCATAAATAACTTTAAAATAAACATATCATTCTCTGATAAAAAAATTAAATAGAAGAGTTTCTTTTGTAAACTTTTGAATGGAAAATCAAGAAATACCTCTTTTTGCAGGAAAAATATTCTTATACATGTCTATACATTATTAATGCAAGAACAAATATTGTTTTTTATGCATGTCGTGCCAATTCAATTAAAGGGTTAAAAAGTTGAAATACAAGCATTCTTGAAATTCAGTTTAAATAGAGTCTTACTTACCAGTACAAACGTGGAGCATCTTGCAGAAGAATATCACCACCAGAGACAACCCAGTAAAAGCCAACCATCCACCAAAGTAATGAAAGCATGGTATTCAATGATGCGCATCGTTTTGTGAATCTGGGTTGTAGATAATCAAAATCAGTAAACCTAGTCAAGCACAATATAACAAAGTATATAATAATAAACCAAACAACATGCAACTCCATTGCAGATTAAAATATATATAGAAGCAAGGATATAATCCAACAGTTAGTCATCACATTACATAAATTGAAGCACAGCTTCTATACCAAAATATCAGTAGAAGGATTCTATTGAATAAAATCTTAATGACACTTCTAATCCTTTCAACAGAAGAAGTTAAATACCACTTTATTAATCATATGTACAAACCATAATCCGTAATAATACCACAATGGTTTTGCCTACACATTATCTATAACTACAACATTCTAATATCATCTAAGTCACCTTAACTTTTGAAGCAACGAATCTAGCAAGAACTTGGTTCGCATACCAGGAAAGAAAAGTAGAAAGGCTTCATTAGGTATTCAAATTACCAACATGTCTTAGAATTCCCCTTTAGTACTGCTATCTGTACGAAACCCCAAGACTTGTACAATTGAAGCTTTAATCATGATTTATGCATAGATATTGACAGTTTCAATAAAAGAATTAGCACATGCAAATGGTCCCTATACAAGGATTTTACAATACACGGTTCCTATACAACTAAAGGAACATAATAAAGATTTCACAATACAAGGAAAGGAAACGTTAGCAACACGGCTACATATGTACCTAGATTCTTGATCCATTGTTGAAGTACATGAGAGATTTTAAGATGCAGAAACTAATAGGCAAGAGGAAACAATTTCTCTAATTCAAAGGTGAGGTTACATCTAATATCCGATTGGTCATTGGCTCCAATCTGGACAGCTTCTTTGATATGCAAGAAGGCTGCCTACATTTCCACTCCCTCATACCTTTGCTACCCAATCAGCCTATCGCACCAAGTTGATACATTAGATTTTTAGCAAGTTCTTGTTGTGTCACAGGAACTCACATTGACAAAGATGCATACATATACATACAGATAAATAGATATTCACGGTCACTGTCCTCAACAGCAAGATTTTTAAATTCGCTTCTAATATGAGTCCTATTCTAACCAATTGGACAAACCTTCATTGGTATACGTACAGATATAACTGAACTGTTGATTGAAATATTGTAAAACTACTCACAATTACACTGAATCCAACATCAAGAAAACCTATGGTACGATACACAAACTATTAATCGAAACCCATGAAAACCGAAAACTAACAAATTTGCATGTTTATAAAGGAAATTCAGCTATTCAATTGAAATGAAATTGAACGCACCCACTAGAAGAGGAACTCCCGGAGGTTCCAACATCCTCCTCGTCGCTGTCGTGAATGTCATCATATCCGAGGTGGCCGCCGGACTCCTCGTCCCGGGGCACGTCGATCCTCCTCCGGTACTCGACCCACACCAGCGTCACGTGGAGGAGGCACTGCAGCGCGTAGCCGCAGATCCACCACCGGATCGGCGTGTTCGGCTTCTCTTTGACGGAGCAGGCGAGCATCACCACCGCGACCACCACGAAGGCCGAGTTCCACGACATGTCGAGCGCCACCACCGGCTTCGAGTATGTCCAGTCGGCGCGGCGCTCCTCGAGCTCACGGGCCGCCGTCTCCCGGACGACGGCGGAGCGGCCACGGCGGCCGAGAAGGAGTGCGAGGACAGGGATACGAGCTGCGGTGGCATCGGGACGCGGGAGAAGGAGCGGCGCGTGGGGCTGAGGGGCGGAGTTTGGCGATGACATGATAATTGATAATTGATAATTGATGGTTAGAGAGAAAAATGCATAACTGAAAGTTGGGGAAAGCAAAATCGAAAACGGAAAACGACGGGGTTTTATTGTTTGTTGTTCAAGTAAATTAGTTGATGTTGAATTTTTTTTTGTTGTGGTATTGGTTTTTGTGATGTTTATGAGCCAGAAAGAGGAAGAGGATGGTGAAGAGTACAGAACACAGTCTCGGTATTGATGCCTTTAGATTCGTCTTTTGTCTTGTCCATATTTTGATTAGGTCTAAATTTTAAAAACCAAGTATTTTATTGTACCTAAGATTAAAATTGTTTATAAATTAAGTTTATGCACATAAAGTTTTTTATATTGAAATTATTTTATTAAAAACACTCGGTTCTAATTTACCAAAATTACTATGTTCGAATAAGTGCATTTTTTTTATAGAATAAGTATAAGTTACAAATTTATGTTTGAATAAATTATTTTATCATTACTATTGTTTAAGTGTTGATTTTTTTCTTGTATTTATAGTAATTATGTATTGCGTGTATGGTTTGAAAAAAATAATTTAACTTATACGAAGTTTTTATGATATTATACATATTTTTATATTAGTTTTAAATTGTTACATTCTTGTTTTATTAATTGCTAAATTTATTTCAAGAAGAAAAAAAGAATGCAATATATACATGGTATAATGATTATATTATTTGTTTTAATCTGATTTATATGTATATTTATTCTTTTGATTTTTTATATCTACTTACAATAAGCGAGTTGATTTTATTTTCTTAATAACAAAATAGGAGTTGCACATTTTTTTTTTCTTTAATAACAAAGTTTTAAGTTGTTTTGATTCTTTTTGAGTGTTTTTATTTTTTCAAACTCTTGTTATTTGTTGCATTTTTTTCTTCAAAGAGGTTCATTTTTTTCTTCAAAGAAATGATGTTCTTCACCATCAATGAAACCTCAAAATAACATAGAATACGTAATTATAGAATTTTTATCTTTGTAACGAACATGTTTAATAATGGTTATTTGTGGTTTCTTGGATTTGGTTGCACCGGTTAATTTTTCTAGATATGCAACTTAGATTATTGTGTGCTTAAACTCCTCGTTTCATCTTGCTTCACTCAAGGATTACTAGTTATGTCTAATTTTATAATTTTTAGAGTTGAACTTTTAATCCTTTTTTGGTTTGTCACCATTCCTTCACAGTATAGTGAAATTTATCAAAAACAACATCTTTTAAAACAACAACGATATGAGCTTTTTTGAAACATACAATTGGAGATAGAGACATTTTATCAATCATATGTTGCACATTTCATACCTCTTGCCGATAGTTCTCTAGTCAAATTCTTCAAATACAACCAACTTTTACAAATTTTTGTTAAATGCTTAATCTTTATTTCAGCAATCCCATTTTGTTGTCGTGTCTCAACACATGCGAGCTATCTCTTGATGTCGTGTTTTATGAAAAAGATTAATTATCTGTTTTATGAAAAAGATTAACCTTCATTATCTGTTCACAACCGCTTAATTTTTGGAACCAAACACTCATTATACCAGTTCCTTAAACTCCAAAAAACTGTTAAACACTTATGATTTGTGTTTTAACAAAGTATACCCGTGTAAATCTATTATAATCATAAATAAAACCATCATATAAGAATATTTAAAAAATGAGGGGTTATTATCGAACCCATCAAATCACTGTGAATAAGTTCTAACGAGGCTTACATTAACAAATGAATTTGTCAAAAAGAAACCGATGCGCTTTCCCAAATTGACAACATTACTTTTTCTCCACCAAAACTTGACAGTTAGGCAAATAATTTACCAATTTTAATTTTACCCTGGTCTTTAATTTATCCATGTTAAGATGTATGAGTTTAGCATGTCATAAATATGTATTGTCATAGCTGCTAATCTTTTCAAGATATGAAACAGAAGCAGACAAAACAAATAAATCATTTATTCTCTCAGCGGTGTGGGCAACATCAGTCTTGAGCTCCTTAGTATTCTACAAAAACTTCACATCATGTGGACCAAATAGCACAAAATTTTTGATATCAACAAGATTTGCATATGAGAGAAGATTTTTCTTCATACCTGGAACGTGGAATACGATATTAAATGTAATGGAATCTTCTTGTTTTTTGTTAATAACAACAATTCCTTCATTCTATACGTGATTGATTGTGTTATCGGTCGTGACAATGACATCATTCCCATTACACTCTTGGAGGTTGGAAAACTTGGATTGGTCTCTCGTTAGATGGTGGCCGCAATCGGAATCCATGATCTAGTCATTTTCAAAGTTGATGGAAGTCAAGACATCTACTGTTTTTTTTTTTTTGCTACGAAACACTTCCCCTAGTCTTCTTCCTCCACGATCTTGTCGACTATGTTACTCTCTTGTATTTTAGTTTGGCAAAAATCTTTTGACATGCTCAATTTTCGCATACCAGTAATATTTGCAAATCTTCTTATTAGCGACAGTGTTAAAAAACTCACCACTGACTCCATGTAGGCTCAAGTTGATTTGGTCATATGGGCGAGGGGTTAGGCTATTTTGATTTTCTTTGCTCTTAAAAAATTTCTTTTAGCCATGAGAGCACTCCATTCTCTTTCTTTTAACCAGACAATATATCCATTTGCTTTGTCAATGACTTTTGAGAAGGTAATAGATTTTTAAAGTCATCCAAAGATGGTTGTTGAACCCATCTCTGTATGGATGTGACATATGAGATGTACTTTGACTTTAATTCTATAATGTTAGTTCTTATTTGAGCTTCAGAAATTGCTTCTTATAGATTTAACAAAAGAAATTTAGGAACAAAGATTTTTAATTTTAAGAAAATACTAATAAATGAAAATATATTACCTGTATAGTGTTAACGAGCTCATTCTATAAAATTTGAAGTCGTGTTTCATCCTTCTTGTTGAAAAGTCTTTTAAGAGTCTGTCAATTTTCATAGGTTGATCTGCACCACATGATGTGATCGAACAAGTTGTGAGAAATTAATCATTTCAAAATGAATTTCACTGTTACATTCAATTGCTTCCATTTTTTAGTGCATCGACCTTTCCTGACTCTTTTGTGGGAGGAGTTGTATTATTGTCGTTAAAAACATTTCACAAATCTTCACTAACGAGACCAATACTCCACACAAGTCCTCCACACCATATAATTGAACTGATTTAACAACTCAATGCCAAGTCCATTACGACACTTAAATCAATTATTGAGACATCAATTGATTTATCCACAAAGAAATCTTGCCACACGATACCAGAGCCATAAGGCCATGATACTATGTAAAAAATAAAAATAAAAAATAATAGATAAAGTTTGTTAACCCAAGATCCAACAAACACATGATAAAATAATACAATTAAAGAAAATAAAAAATAACATAAAAAATAAAAGAGAATGATTTAAGCAAAAAATTATAAGAAAGGAACTATTATCAGAAGATTTTTCTTTTCCAAATTGGTTTATTACAAATGAAAAAAGATTAATCTTGTTCATATAACTCAAAATAACATTATAATTTTTTAATTGATTTAAAAATAATTATGGACTCCGACATTTTAGTAGATACAATATATAAAATCAACTTTATTTTTAATATATATATATATATATATATATATATATTAAGTATTTTTATTAATGTATAATATTTTATTTACTTTTTATTACTCAACTTATTATTGTAATTTAGGTGAATCAAAATTATATTATTTTTTATCTAATTATTGTTTTATTTATATTTTATATCATGATTCTAAGTACTTTATCTTCAACTTTTTTCTTATGAACAACATAATTACTTGGTTCGGTGATTATCATAACATAATAACTTGGTTCAATGATTATCATAGGTTTTGGTGTTGATAAAAAAAAGGTAAATAGAGGTTGAATACATGAAACTTCTTGAAGAATAAGATGATGGAATTGAATTAGTTTCCATTGCCAATAAAGATGGCAAGAAGGAGTCAAAAAGTTAGAGCTACATACTTAAAAAAATAGACTACTACATTTTATAAAATTAAAATAATACAAGGTATATTCAAACATAAATTTTGAATTCACTATTCACTGTGAGTGTTACTCTTTTACATATCAACCTTTAATGTATAAAGATATCTAACTTTTATTGTCCAATGTATAAATAAACTTATATTAGAATATTAATTTGAACTAATTGGTGGTCTCAATCTTGAGTTTTGAGTGTTTGATAAACAGTCAAGTAAATAACTGATTGACGTGGGTTGTCCAATTGAAGTTAATCATAGTTTATAAAAAAGTATGAAGTAAAATTTAAATATTTTAGAAAGTAAAATCAAGAAACATAATATTAATGTGGTCCCATGTGCATCAATAAAAACTTCTACATATTAAAATTAAGTATATTAACATTAAAAACTATTTTTAACTGAGCTTTAAAATTCACTGAAATTAACATACTTTAGAATATAACAAAATGCTGCAACACACAAAATTTCTAAATTCACTGAAATTAACTTATTTCAGAATAGAACAAAATGTTACAATAACATAAAAAATCTAAATTAGCAGTAGTACAAAACTCATGCAATATACCAAATATACTCAACCTCATGTTCTTCTAGCAACAATTTGCATAATTCTAAAGTGGAGAATCAATATGTGCATGACCCAACTAAAAGAGTGTAGTATTGGAAAATTCCCCTAATTACATACATTTTAACCAAAAATAACATTAGTAAATTAAGAAAAATATTTTAAAAAAATATATACATCGTATTTTTAAATTATTTTCAAAACAATTTTTCAACAGCATCATATAATATATATGTATATTATAATGACATAAAATATATTTAAGTGTTAAAGTAATTGATTGAGTAATAAATAAAAGTGTTACTTTTAAGATCAAATTTTGAATGAAAAACTGAAGTTTTAGTCCTTGTACAAATGCATATCAACTAAAATTTATTTATTTTTAGAAATTAAACTAAAGAAATATATACTATTTATCGGTTACGGTGTGTATTAATAAAACATATAGAGATTAAAATTGAATTTTTTTTTTTTTTCAAAAACAGGAACTGATATTTAAATGCGTTTTCAGTGTAGTGGCTAAATAATTAATTAATACACCCTATAATTATTTTATTTATTTTTTGATTTTGCATTGGTCGGAAAGTGAAAGTGTTTGCCCGCCACTATCAATTTACGAAAGCCTCCCCAAAACCCTACATCGTCATTTGCTCTCAGTCCTCTGTTCTCACTGCATAAGCTTTTTTTTTTCTCTTTCTCCTCTTTTTCCGCCAATTTTCAATTTTCATTTTCTGTTTGGTTCTCGGAAAAGCCACAAGCAAAAGAGGGTTTCAATTTCATTCCCAAATCCAGGCCAAGCTTCTTCTGTATGATGTCGTGGGAAGACGAGATTGTGATGCGCGATGTCACGAATGCGGGGCTTGTCGTCAGCGATCGCATTGGTCGCGAAGTTTCCTCTCAGCTCGACCTCGAAGAAGCTCTAGAAGCTTCTAGATACACCAGCCACCCTTATTCCACTCACCCCCGAGAGGTACCTTCCCTAAATTTTAGGGCTCGTGATTGTTTTTCTCGTTGTTGTGTCTCTCTGATTGCTATTTCATTTATCCATTTTTCGCGCTAAAATTGAGCTATTCGGCTTAGGGATCCCTAGTGTGTGCATACCTAGAATAATGTAGACTTGTGAAGCAAACCTTCACTTCGTTTATGAACTGTTTTATTTTCGCTTCACATGAAAAGTCACATTCATTTGGAAATGGTCAAGCATGAGGGAGAGGCACTTGCATTATTCAGTGCCCAATGCCTCCTAGTAAGGACACCAGTAAATTGGAAAAAAGAAGAAAGGCAAGTTGCACTAACTTCCCCCTAAGGTTTCGCCAACTTTGTAGTGATACCCCTCCCTTTATTTACTCCCTATATTAATCCTTCTGGTTGTTTGAAAAACATTGCATTAATACCTTTGATACATTATAACAACCGTCCTTGGTGAAAAACAGCATACCGTGTACCCTTGTAAGTGACTTTGTAGTAAATGTTAAAAGAAGAAGGGGAGTCATGTGCAATATCAAAAAACCTTAGGGAGAATTAGTGTAATTTTCTGAAAGGATTAATAAATGGCTAGCTGATTTTAAAATGAAATGGCTATTTGATGTTTGGAGATATTATAGAGGAGAGGAATATTAAAGTGACAATATGGATTTGAGTGTGGTCAAGGTTTTAAATTGCGGTTTTGTTGTGCTTCTTGATATTGCTGAAGAAAAATGCGGCTGATGCTGCCATGACTGTAGTTGCGTTGTGGTTGACCCTTAAAAACCATGATGTTGCGGTCAAAATTATGGTCGTGAACTGGTTTTAAGGCTGTGGGTACGTTTGTTAGCACATTTAATGAGCTGGTGGTTCATTTAATATTTCCGTCTAATTGAATTATTTAATGTCATTTCAGTGGCCCCCTTCTGTTGAGGTAGTGAATACCTGGGAGTTGCCTCCTGTGCTCATCGAAAGATACAATGCAGCTGGTGGGGAAGGAACTGCTTTTTGTGGAATATTTCCAGAAATACGGAGGGCATGGGCATCTGTGGACAATTCATTGTTTCTTTGGCGTTTTGACAAGTGGTAAGTTCCATACCGATGAGTTAGAAAGTTATAGTTTAGATAAGAGATTAGACATTTCCTTAACTCATTTTTGGAATGAAAGCTGTCTTTTCAGATTTTCTTGGTATGTAGTTGCCTCCTACCTTTTTATTTGGCAGATATTGAAGCAATGGAAGGACTTCATATTTATTAGTGATCTATTCCCTCTGACGATATTAAAAAATGTTATTTTCCCTTTTTTATTGATTTCACCTTTTCAGTGCTTTACATCTATGACATGAGCCCTCACAGGCTATTGAATGGAGTATTACTAGAAATGCTGGTCCTTTTCAATAGTTTACTGGGACAACATTGACAAAGTTGTTCGAAAAGATTTGAGGGTGCTAAATGTTTAAGATAAACTTTCTATGCGTTTATTTTCTTGAAGTTTCTGTTTATGCTAGTTTTTTGGAAGTACAGAAACTGTTCTGTAGTTATTTTGACTGTCAAACTGTTAATGTTCAAAAAATTGGTAAGAAATGATCTCAGGTGGAATAAATGTTAGTGTAGTTGTTACTTATTCCAAAAATAAAAATAAAAATTTAGAGCTATTTACTTGCATGTGGTGCAGTACTTCTAACATAACATTGTTACTTCCATAGGGATGGCCAATGTCCTGAATTTAGTGGGGAGGAGCAAGCCATTTGTGCAGTTGGTCTTGCAAAATCAAAACCTGGTGTTTTTGTTGAAGCTATCCAATATCTTTTAGTTTTGGCAACACCTGTTGAGGTAGTATTAACCATTTTATATTTTATTAATTTTCCCAGGACTTGTGGACTCAAATATTGTACTTAAGAACTAGTTCTTTATGTTTTTTGCCTAAACGATGTCCTGTCTGTTGTTTCTTCTGATTAAATACTGTTCCTTTGTTTTTTTCCACGTAGTACAGTATTTTCTTCCCTTTCCGAATCATTTAATTAAATGTTTCTGAATTGTTGTTGGACTGTTTCAACACGTTTTTGTGTGGTTCTCTCGCTGTGGGTGGTTTGAATAGTATATTCTTGGCTTGCTGGTAGCCTGATAACTGGTAAAAAAGTAGCCGCTTTCCTTAAACTTTTCCAGTAGCATTCATAAAGATCATAACTAGTTTGGTTAGGCTTCTGAATTATTTACCTCTTCTTTTCTATTACAGTCCATGCTGCTAAGCAGTTTAAGAATTTTATGGCTCAGTCAATAGGGTCTTTATGTACTATTATTTTATTCATGTTAAAGTTATTTGGTGGTCAAGTGCTTTTCTTCTTCTGGTTTGCTCAATAGAAATTTGATTTAGCCCTTATCAACCTAGATGTGCCTTAGTTTGACCAGAAATGTAACTTCCCGAGCTTTAGGAAATTTTGGTTATAAAGTTCTTTGGTTTGAGTGTCATGAGAATCTTGCCTTTGATCCAGTTTGTTAATAGCAAAAGTGGTCATTTAATAAGTTGAAACTTGCATTGCGTGCTTGTTGCTTTACAACATGCATGATAAAGTTGTTAGTTTACTACCTGTCACTATTTCTCAACGGGTGGGTATGTATCCTGGAATCCTCTGTCAGTATCACATGTGATTGGAACAAATCATGAAAAATTAATCAGGATGCTGTCATTAGAGTTATTTTCAACCTGCAAATATGTACTGGTTTATTTCAGAATCAGTAGTATGTCTTTGATTATCTTTAGGATCGGCAGGAGGACTGAATTTATTTAATTTTAAGGATAAGAGCCCTTAATTGGTTTAAAAAAACTTGGGAAACTTTCTAAGCCCTGCCTTTCTGTGTTGTGCTGTGCAGTGTTTTCTTTGCACTTCACAGATCCTAAAATTCCATTATTGTTTTATTTTTTAAGCATCTCCATCCGTATGGTGTAAATTATAAATCATTTTATATCTACAATCTTCAATGTAGCACCATCTCTGCATATACTATCTCGCTATGACAGTTTTGGAGTCATCTGTCATAGAAAGATGGAATTTGTGCTTAACAAACATGCCTTATTACATGCTTGACAGGATTCTCTTCAAAAAGATCTGAAAGCAGAATGGCACGCACATAAACCAGAGTAGAGTCTGAATGTCTTATTAAATATCAAGTCAAATGCAGTTTTTCATTATGTGTTAATTTTTTTCGTTTTATGACGGTTCATTTTAGAAGATGTCCTTATAAATCTGTGTGGTGGTTTTGTTAGTTAGATATTCTTTTTTTTTTTTTGTTGCGAAGTTTTTTAATACTGTATCAGTTTTCTGGGACCTGCTATAATATTATTCTATAAAAGGATTTTGTATGATAAGTTCCCTATGAATGATTTGTAGTATGTTATTTCCATAACTCCTTGTGGGAGAAGTATTGTTTCTTACCCCACTCTTTTTATTAGTTAATTTTAGTTGGAGTTTGTTGCTCTGGAGGAGCAGATGGTTCAGATCCGTTCGCAGAGGTTACATTGCAGCCTTTGCCAGAGCATACAATATCATCTGATGGGGTCACAATGACTTGTGTAGCATGTACTGACAAGGGTCGCATTTTCCTTGCTGGTCGGGATGGCCACATATATGAGGTTCTTTATTCAACTGGTTCTGGATGGCAAAAACGTTGCCGAAAAATCTGCATCACTGCTGGTTTTGGAAGTGTAATTTCGAGGTACTTTTTTAATGTACAAGTCATTGACATTCATGCTTGATTCCAAAATGATTTTTACGATCATAGATTGTATGGCATTTTCTAAATGGTATATGAAGTTACCTGATTTTTATAGCTAATAATTTATTGTTACTTAGTATTTTAATATTACGTGTTATTTGCAGATGGGTTATACCAAATGTATTCAACTTTGGAGCTGTTGACGCTATCGTTGAAATGGTTTTCGATAATGAGAGACAAATATTGTATGCACGGACTGAAGAGATGAAGATTCAAGTTTATGTTATAGGACCGAATGGTGATGGGCCATTAAAGAAAGTAGCCGAAGAAAAGAATCTTGTCAATCAGAGGGATGCACATTATGGAGCTAGACAATCAGCAGGATCAAGAGTCTCAAGTCGATCTCCAAAGGCATCTATTGTTTGCATCTCACCTTTATCTACACTTGAATCAAAGTGGCTACATCTTGTTGCTGTTTTATCAGATGGTAGAAGGATGTACCTATCTACCTCTCCTTCTAGTGGAAGCTTGACTGGATTTAACACCAGTCATCACAAGCCTAGCTGTTTAAAGGTTGTCGCTACAAGGCCTGCTCCTCCTTGGGGTGTTAGTGGAGGTCTAACCTTTGGAGCAATGGCTCTTGCTGGTAGACCCCAGAATGAGGATCTCTCTCTGAAAATTGAGGCATCTTATTATTCTGCTGGAACTCTTATCCTCTCTGATGCATCATCTTCGACCATGCCTTCACTTCTTGTTTTGAGCAGGGATTCAAGCACACAGTCACTGCCATCAGGTAATTTAGGAACAAGTACCCGGAGTTCTCGGGCATTACGGGAGTCTGTATCTTCTTTACCAATTGAAGGACGAATGCTTTCAGTGGCAGATGTTTTACCTTTGCCAGATACTGCAGCTACTGTGCAGTCTCTATATTCCGAAATTGAGTTTGGTGGTTATGAGAGCTCTATGGAATCATGTGAAAAGGTGTCTGGCAAACTCTGGGCTAGGGGAGATCTCTCAACCCAACATATACTGCCAAGAAGAAGGATTGTTGTATTCAGCACCATGGGCATGATGGAAATTGTTTTTAACAGGCCACTGGACATTCTACGCCGGCTATTGGAATCCAACACTCCTAGGTCAGTTTTAGAAGATTTCTTCAATCGTTTTGGTGCAGGTGAGGCTGCTGCAATGTGTTTAATGCTAGCTGCAAGAGTAGTGCATTCTGAAAACCTTATCAGCAATGTTATTGCTGAGAAGGCAGCTGAAGCTTTTGAAGACCCAAGAGTTGTTGGCATGCCGCAACTTGAAGGTAGTAATGCATTATCAAACACAAGAAGTGCTGCTGGTGGATTTAGCATGGGCCAGGTTGTTCAGGAAGCTGAGCCTGTTTTTTCAGCTGCACATGAAGGGCTCTGTTTGTGTTCATCTAGATTACTTTTTCCCCTGTGGGAACTTCCTGTAATGGTTGTAAAAGGCAATTTAGGTCCTTCAGGCACCATAAATGAAAATGGGGTAGTTGTGTGCAGACTCTCTGTTGGGGCTATGCAAGTCCTTGAACAGAAACTTCGATCTTTGGAGAAATTCTTAAGATCAAGAAGGAACCAGAGGAGGGGACTTTATGGCTGTGTAGCAGGATTAGGAGATCTGAGTGGTTCCATTCTGTATGGTAATGGTTCGACATTAGGTGCTGGTGATCGCAATATGGTCAGAAACTTATTTGGTGCTTATTCCAGAAATATGGAGTCCAATGGTAGCAGAACAACTAATAAAAGGCAAAGGTTGCCTTATAGTCCTGCTGAATTAGCTGCCATGGAGGTGGGCCGACTTTTTTAAATGTTTGCATATGTGGTATGTTTTGTAAGTTTAGTTTAGTTTCTTCTCACTTGGGTTTGTTGTGCTACTACAGGTGAGAGCAATGGAGTGCATTAGGCAGTTGCTCCTTAGATCTGGAGAAGCACTATTTTTGCTTCAACTTCTTTCACAGCATCATGTGACTCGATTAATTCATGGATTTGACTCTAGCCTTCAACAAACATTAGTTCAGTTGACATTTCATCAACTAGTTTGTTCTGAGGAGGGTGACCATCTTGCTACAAGACTTATATCTGCTCTCATGGAGGTAAATGTTTAGGAATCCATGAAGGAGATTTCATCTGCAAGAAGTTTACTAATTGAGGGAGTTTTCATTTTTTTTTTAAATAAAGTTTTGTATCTTCTATAATAATTAGTTTCCTAAACAACATTCTCTACTCCAGTATTATACTGGTCCTGATGGCAGGGGAACTGTAGATGACATTAGTAGGAGATTACGAGATGGCTGTCCAAGTTACTATAAGGAGTCTGATTACAAATTCTTCTTAGCCGTGGAAGCGCTGGAGAGGGCTGCTACGACTATAGATTCTGAGGAAAAGGAAAATCTTGCGAGGGAAGCATTTAATTCCTTGAGTAAAGTTCCAGAATCTGTAGACTTACGAACTGTTTGCAAACGTTTTGAGGATTTAAGGTATATCCTTTTTTTTCTCATGCTCTCCATTTTCATGGGCTGTGGTTTTTTTAAGCCTTTAATCTGACAGTCAGATTCTCTTGCCTGCTGCAGATTTTATGAAGCCGTAGTACGCTTACCTCTTCAAAAGGCACAGGCTCTTGACCCTGCAGGTGATGCTTATAATGACGAAGTTGATGCACCTGTCAGAGAACAAGCACTTGCTCACCGTGAGCAGTGTTATGAGATAATTATCAGTGCTTTGCGATCTCTGAAAGGTGACACCTTGCAGAAGGAATTTGGCTCTCCCATTAAATCAACTGTTTCACAATCTGCTCTTGATCCATCCTCAAGGAAGAAATATATATGTCAAATTGTTCAGCTGGGTGTCCAATCTCCTGACAGAATTTTCCATGAGTATCTTTACCAGGCTATGATTGATCTAGGTCTTGAAAATGAATTGCTAGAGTATGGGGGTCCTGACCTGTTGCCATTTTTGCAAAGTGCTGGTCGTAAACCTATACACGAGGTTGTCTACTAGCTCTTTCTCCCCAATAACCCATTGATGATTGCTGTTTATTTGGTCAAAATGTTCAAATATCGTGTATTAGAATTTTGGCTGTTTATGTTTTACCTGCAGAGGCTACAGCCATGCAATACTTCTCACATTATTTCGTTGATAATTTAGTCTTTTGTTTTTCTGGATCTGCTAGGTTCGTGCTGTCACTGCGACAACTTCTCCAATGGGGCAATCAGGAGCACCGATGTCAACTAATCAAGTCAAGTACTATGAACTTTTGGCACGATATTATGTCTTGAAACGCCAACATATGCTTGCAGCTCATGCACTGCTTAGACTTGCTGAAAGGCGTTCTATTGACGGAGTTCCTACACTCGAACAGAGGTCAATCAAATTCTTGCTTTCCTTGTCATTTTTATCTCTTCTTCTCTCATTTCCTTTGAAACTTCTGAGTAGTTTGGCACTTTATTGCTTCAGACCTGGTTGAGATAGACGACCATACATAGAGTGAACCCTTACAGCATGTTGATTTCATATTGTGAAATGTGAATTCTAAGTCACTGAAATTTTGTAGCCATTTATATCCTAGGTGGATTATTTTTCTCAACTTGCATTTAACATTAGTGAAAAGCTAAAGCTGACACTTGATCTAACTTTTTGTATATAGAACATGGAAATTGATTCCTGATTCACCATTTGTTCTCAAGTGACTCTTGTTTCTTATGTGCTTGGGATGACACATTCACAAACATGTCCATGACTGTACTAGCAAGATTCTGCACTTGTGTCAAATTGATATCCTTTTCCACTTAAGACCTCTACATCGTTCTCTGGAATCTACCTGGATTACTAAATTAGTTTTTATATGCTTGCATGACAATCTTATAGTTTTTAATTTGTACAATTCAGGTGTCAATACCTAAGTAATGCAGTGCTACAGGCCAAAAATGCAACTAATAGTGATGGGTTACTGGGTTCTGGTCGAAGTTCCATTGACAGTGGGTTCCTAGATTTGCTTGAAGGGAAGCTTGCAGTTCTCCGGTTCCAGATAAAAATCAAAGAAGAACTGGAGTCTATGGCTTCCAGGTCTGATGTTTTACCTAGCACATCAGGTTCTACCGAAAATGGTGTAATCCCTGAGGGTAGTTCTACTGCTGATGCCAATTTTGTAAATGCAACAAGAGAGAAGGCAGAAGAGCTAGCTTCAGATGTGAAGAGCATTACACAGTTGTATAATGAGTATGCTGTACCCTTTGGGCTCTGGGAGGTACTTCCATTCTCTTCTTGGCTATTTATTGATTTGTTTTTTATTTTATTTTGGGTTAGATTTGTGCAACTTTAGATTTTTCTCTTTTGCTTGTTCAACATTATTTTTAGTTTTGAACTTGATCAATCTTTAAGATCTCGATATAAAAACTACTAGGTATAATTACAAAGTCTTTTGAGCTTTAGTATCTAGATATTGACGGCAACCGAGATTCCAGTGGTATAGGAAAGGGATCCTTGCCCAAGGAAGAAAAAGCCCATCTTTGAAGTGTATTCCAGCAGAGGGCATGTGCTATAATATATTAACTGTTATGTTGACTGTTCATGGTAGAAGTTATGCGTTGCTTTGTGCTGGATCTTCTAGAGTTAGGAACAGTTATTAATTATTTGTATTTCATATATGTGTAGTATGGAGTAGTAGAGTAGTGATATGTTTGTAGAGATTACTTGTAGCTTGGACAGAAAACTCTTCTGTAGGAGTATGACTGTGGGGCAACCTACCACAGTATTGTCTGTATTTTGTGTGATTTAATAATGCTATTCATCAATCTGTTAATTGGTGTTCTAGCAATTATTCTGATCCAGTTGTTTGTAAGTGTCACTTTGTCGAAGTAGGGAAGCGAAGGACTTGTTATTATTTTTGAAGAAAGTAAAATAAAGGATGAGTTTCTCATTAAATTTAAGTTTTAAAATTCCATTACCGCCTGCTTTATTTAAGTTCTAAAAACAATGATGTTATGGGAACTAGAAACTTTATTCATTCCCATTCATCTTCTTTTTCTTCCGATTATTTTTTTAGCATAACCAAACTGTGAAATATACTTATGATTTCTTTTCTTTCCATTCTTTTCTTTCCAATGATACAGAATTATATGCAGGGAAGTTGTAACCTTTTTTTCTCTTTTATCCGGCAAATCCTTTCTCTATTTTCAAACCAAAAAGGCATTACAGATTTTGTTGTATCTTTTTTTTTTTTTTTTTTTTAAAAAGATTTTTTTGCATTTGTTACTTCTTATTTTTTGTTTTTTTTTTTTTTTTTTTTTTTTTTTTTTTATGAAAAGATTTTGTTGCATCTGCTACTGCCGATTTGTCGGTGTTGTTTTGTAGTATTTTTGTTGAAATGGTTGTCCCAATAATGTGAAATTTCTTTGTCAAAACTCCTGTTTACAGTTCTTCATTTTCTGTTTTTCCTTTAGATATGCCTGGAGATGCTGTACTTTGCCAATTATTCTGGTGACACCGACAGCAGCATTGTCAGAGAGACGTGGGCTAGACTTATTGATCAAGCTATATCAAGAGGGGGCATTGCTGAAGCTTGCTCAGTACTAAAGAGGGTTGGGCCCCGCCTTTATCCTGGTGATGGAGCTGTTTTACCACTTGACATTATTTGTCTTCACCTAGAGAAGGCTGGACTGGTACATCTGCCTATTTACTAATTGATTTTTACTGTAAATGCTACTTGAGTATTATATTTTCTACCTCTGTATACTCTCACGAACACCTTTCAGTTCTGTCAGGCAGGATTTGGTTGAATTTTCACTCTTTTATCTTATATACTACTTGTCTTTCTGTAGGAGAGGTTGAATTCAGGGGTCGAAGCCGTTGGAGATGAAGATGTTGCAAGAGCCCTTGTTTCTGCTTGTAAGGGTGCAGCTGAACCTGTATTGAACGCATATGACCAATTGTTATCGAATGGGGCTATTTTGCCATCCCCTAGTGTCAGATTACGTATGTTGAGATCAGTTCTAGTGGTACTTCGAGAGTGGGCAATGTCTGTGTATTCACAAAGGATCGGTAGTAGTGCTACTGGGCATTCCTCCCTAATACTAGGGGGAGGATTCTCATCGGAACGTGCTATCGCTAGCCAAGGAATTCGGGATAAGATCACTAGTGCTGCAAACAGGTTCTCACTTCTTTACACTTTCATCTATTCATATTATAGATCCAGTCTTTTTGTGGGCATGGTTTTTTACAATAGGTTCTTTTGTTATCTGATTTCTCAAATCTTCATTGTATAGATGCATTGTTTATGTCTAGTTGAAGTTGTGATCTGATTGAGTTTTCCACATGACACAGGTATATGACTGAAGTGCGGAGGTTAGCCCTTCCACAGAACCAAACAGAACACGTCTACCGAGGTTTCAGAGAACTTGAAGAATCGTTTATAAGCCAACATTCATTTGATCGATTTTGATGTTTGTTGCAATATAGTGTTGTATCAATTGTTCTTGTCATATAATTATTTTCAAATAAGAAGATTATAATTTTTCACATTGGATGTGATCATGTGATTCTTTTACTACAATCTCGTGTATCAATTAGAAATATCATGCCTCCTGGTCTATAGCGAGTAACATGAATTGCATTTAAGCTTTAAACGCTTCATAACATCTACATATGCCGGACTCCATATTATTCATGATGGCTCATATCCTCAACATTCTAACAAGAGGTCATGAAACAATCATCATAAATTAAATATTCATTCTTAAGTGAGATTTGTACTTTCAGGAATAGCTTTTTAATTTCCATTTTTTCCTTACCAGATCATTTCACACTATTTAATTCAATAAGATTAATGTTTGAAGTTTTCTTAAATTATGCTATTCTAATTACATTATTTTCTCAAACTTGAAATTTAAATTACAATGTGTCGTTAAATGATAAATAGTGCTATAGATTTTTAATTAAAATTATACTATATGAATTATTACGATAACATTATTATTTTTGAATTCAATTTCAATCTAATTTGACTTTAAAATTTATCAAATCTTATTTTTCTAAATGTTGTATAGGTATTGTCATAAATGTTACATATATTGGAGACAAAAAAATTCAAAGATTTCTTGCCTATAAAATGTTTGAAAATGGATTCTAGTTGTATTTCTTTGATCTGGCCAAATTGATTTTTGAGTAAGATTCAAAACACGAATTCCGTGGTAATTTTAATTGCTTAATTTTATCCTTCTCTTTTGATTTGAAGTCTTTAAAATAACGAGGCTTGAGCTTAATTATCATAGACTTGAGGATCATGTTGATTCATATATTAGTTAGTATCATGTTGATACAAGTTAAAATCTTATAATCTGATTGTAAGAATAAAAAATATACACAATAGGATACTTGTATGCACTTTTTCGTGTTGTTGTATTTGGGATTTTCAATTCTAATAGAAATTTGAATGCAATTTTATTTTTTTTAAAACAAACAATAAATGTAAGAACTTAAATTGGTTGACAAAAGTGATATTCACTTATATTCCTTACCCAAGTAGAATAATGGTGATGCCATTTTAGAGATGAAATAACTTCTCCAGCAATACTAGTTGCATAATTATGGTCAAGTATCCATAAAATTGAAAACATCAATAAGCAAGACTATGTTACGCAATTATGATCAAATATCCATAAAATTGAAAATATCAATGAACAACATGTTCTCTTATCCATAAAATTGATAAATGTCAACTATTAATTCATTTTGATTATTTGTGATAACTTTACAAATAAAATATGTTATAATGGAATGGAAAAAATTATGTTATTTTATTATTTATAGCTCATCAATCAGAATTAGATATTTATATTAAAAAAGCTCATTAATTAACAATGTTATAAGAATCCACGAATATTATAAGTGCATTTGTATAATTCTCATTTCTTTTTCTCATTTGCTAATTTATATCTTAGCCATATTTATTATTCTTTTCAACATGTCCTTAAATCAAGTAATCTAAAAATTGAATTGAACTACTAAATGTTTGAAGTGCAATTGTTGATGCTTGTGGAACGATTTGAAACAAATTGTTCAACTCTGATTCAATATCGAAAAATTACATCAAACCTTAATTCGAAATCAAGATTTTGATCACAAATAAATTATAACTAAATAATTTCTTTACATTTGATTAAAAGAACTTATATAAGATTTTGATTTTAAATCCCACAAAACAAAGCTCTTATTTTAATTTAACATTGAAAAATTAACTTAAAAATATTAAAAACTAAAACAAATTTAGTTTAAATATATTTATAGTACTGATAAAATCAGTGAGTATTGAATTTGATCCTCATAAAATTTATTCTTTATTTTTTATTCCTGTAAAATTTGAAACAGTTGTTTTTAATCTTTATAAAATGTGAATTTTGGTTTTACTTCTTATAAATATTTTTCTATGATTTCTCATTCTTAAAAGAATTCTAAATCTCCACTTTTTATTTCTTGATATTCATCTTAAAATAAGAAAATAATATTTATTTTATGGATCTTATGTTTTTTTTTTTTTAGATTTCACTTACTAACTTTATTTCACAATATTGTAATACATAAATTAGAATGATGATTTAACCTTTTTTTGAACAAATAAACAAACAATTAACTGGTGCTATTATATATCGAAAACATTTATATTTAATTTTAGAAAGATATACAGAAAATTAGAAAAATAAAAGACTACAAATTATTATATTTTATTTTAGAAAAATCTCGAAATCATTATATTTCAAAAACTTAAGAATTTGGTCTTTACAAATAAAGTTAAGGAGATGAAGACAGAAATAACAAAAAAGATAAATGGGTAGACGTGAAGGCCACAACAAGCTTCAAAAGAAAATGGAAAATAACACAAATTAATTGTTTGTTTATTTTTTAAAAAAAAGGTTAAATCATCATTCTAATTTATGTATTACAAAATTGTGAAATAAAGTTAGTAAGTGAAATCTAAAAAAAAAAAAACATAAGATCCATAAAATAAA
>Ga0099824_1002991_pt1 | contig 24735 bp, 11 predicted proteins | sample SiratrowhiteBW_FD_76837 | JGI IMG/M metagenome (GOLD analysis project Ga0099824, IMG submission 76837) | Root nodule microbial communities of legume samples collected from California, USA - Siratro white BW | ecosystem: Host-associated > Plants > Roots > Nodule | place: USA: California...
AAGCCCGTGGAAGTGCTTCATTATAGCTCGGGGCATCATCCCTATTCCCCATAGATGGGAAATGCTCGTAAATCCATGCCTGACAAAATGTAACAAAGTTACATGTAATAAAATATAACTTGTGAATTAATTTAGTGGTAATAAAATATGTACCTGTAATAGAGTAATAAAAACTCCCAACTGTTTAGTCCCAACAAGAGAAGCATCTCCTAGCTTGTCATACATATGTGCTAGAGCAGCCGCTCCCCATGCATAACTACCACACAGAGCAAGGTCTCGAAATAGTGACAGATAAGAAATGGAGACAGATGTTGCACTTTTATCAAGAAAGACTGTGCATCCAATTAAGTGCAACAAATAAGCCCTTGCCGCAAACTCCCAGTCTTCATTTTCACAACATGTTGCGTAGTGATCTCTCAACCAACTGAGGAGCACAATATTGCCACGACCATCACGCAAAGCAGCATTTGCAAGACCATGAGGAACCTCTAATAGTTCCAATATAACATCAAGGACTTCACTGCTGTCTAACCTATCAAACATCGGAAATTGCCCCATAATAGGTAGGTGGAGTAGACTTGACACGTCATCCAAAGTGATCGTCATCTCACAAAATGGCATATGAAATATATTCGTGTCCCGATGCCACCTCTCAACAAATCCGCACATGAGGCCCTTGTCCGCTACCTCATAACACATGTTGCATAGAGGCAACAATCCGCTATTCACAATCAATGAAAACACCTCAGCACGAGGAAGACCAAAGTTGTTAACCTTTCTTCCATGAGAGACCAATTTTAGGACTCCGTGATCCTAAACAAAAGACAACACCAATTAAACACAAAATAAGCACAAGTTATAACATAATCTTACCTCACCCTCCCACAATCTCAATGCCACATGGTGATTATAACTGACTAGAAGAGACACATCAGATGGTCTTCCAGGAAAACCTCCAACGTCACCACTACCAATACGAGGAGCGACACTACCAACATGAGGAGCATTACCACCAACAACCGGAGCACTAGATGAAGCACCTGATCCCCTCTACGAATTGATGTTGTAAGCCTTCTCCGACCTTCATGCTGGGAAGTAGCTCCTCTGGTCCTACCCATATCTGTCAAAGTTACAAAGGCACTGAATAAAAAATTTGAAAAATTGACAACCGGATGGCACACCCATCCGGTTCACACTGGCAAAATCATGAGAACCGGATGACACCCTCATCAGGTTGTCATTTGGAAAAAAATTGACAACCGGATGACCTGCTCATCTGGTTGACATTTTTTTCCCAAATGACAACCGGATGGCCTGCTGTTCGGTTATCAATTTTTTTGAAATGAAAATCGGATGGGGGTGCCATCTAGTTCTCATTTCGAAATCAAATTGACAACCAGATGAAACCCATCCGGTTCTCATACCCCAAATCGGAGAATTACTCCGTTCGCCGTCGACAATGCCCCAAAATCCAAATTAACTACTATAATCTGCAATATCACTTACTAATTGCTAATAAATGCAAAAAATTACTTAAACGATTAATTGAAGATTTGAAGCAATGGAACAATCGCGACGAAGCAGATGTGAACCAGATGAATGGATGAATGTGAACCGGATGAGTTTTTGTTGGCTACAACAACGTAGATCTATTGCTATCCGTGGCTGGTATAGAGTGCAGAGGTTGAAGAAGACTCTTGCGATAGCACGAAAAATGGATGCAGCTAGGGTTTTTGAATGTGGGAATGTCACCCGGATATAGGGTATTAGGGTGTATTAGGGTGGAGGTTAATTTCGTCTTTTCATTTTCAAAAATGAGGGCATTAGTGGCATTAAAAAATTTTATTAGGGTGTAGGAAGAACTCGTCTTTCACTAGTTGAAGTTAGGTGGACCCATTTTTCCTCCAGTTGTTTAGGCCCACATTTTTCTTATTTCAACACTTTATAAATATAGTGCAGCTGAATACTATAAGCAGTGCATAATTCATTAGACAAATTTTGTAGTTTTCAATTAGTTAGGTTTGTTGGTTAATATAGTTTCTATTTTCCATCTTTTAGAATTCTCTCTTCTTCTCTTTCCATGTCCGATTCCTCTTCTTCTCCCTTTTTATGCTTTCTGAATTTTTACATTTCCGCAAATGACTTTCAATGCATGTCTTTAATTAAGAGAATGAATCTCAAGAAAAATTCTTACATGCTTTAAATTGTGGACATAATGATATCTATTAATATGAATGATGAAATTAAGGTAATACATTTGGGATAATATACAAATTGTTGTTTTCTTTGTATGTATTAAATATTGACATTTATGTTTTAACAGAGATAATCTAGCTTTATTGATGATCTAAGTTATTTAGACTAAGACATAAAGCGATGAGAAGTAGATGAGGTAGTTCATACACATTAGGACCCGTTATAGATAGTCAGTATTGGATGTTTGAACGCTTACTCTGATCCTTTCTATTAGATTTGCTAGTAACCTAAGTCTTGAGAACTGGATTAGATTTTAGCCTCTAATAATAGTCGACTTAATACGAGTTTTTTGGAAGATGGTAGATCCATTGTGTGATCTATATGTATGATGCCTATCTTGTGATATTTAGATCTATTTGGAGTCTATATGAGGAATGTTTTTGATAGTTGAAATAAGTGGAAATATGATATCTGATATAAAAATCTTACAAGCTATGTTTACTAGTGAGATATGCATAGCGTGGTTTTATTATCTAACTCTTGCTATTTTTGTGTTTTGTGAACTCACATGATTGTACCATATACATGATTAACACTAGTCTTTTAAAGTTTAGAACTTATTTTATAGATAGTTAACTCATATATTAGATGGATGTGTATATAGAGCATTTTAAAACCTATAGATCGCTCCAAGAAAAATAAAATATATTCAGAATGAGACACGATGTATCCCATTTTATCTTTTAAGTTTATGAGATCTTCAAGAATGCAATACTTCTTGAATTACCTTTCAATTATACGTTAGCGGGATTAAACAATGTTAATTCTGAATACATAAATACTTCATCAATTTATTATTTTCTTTATGCATGTTAAATTTTATTTTATTTAAAATTAATTATTTGTATACTAAAAATTATATTTCACTAGTACAAAAACGCATTTTATAACAGGATATGATGTCGGTTAAAATGGAATCAATGTAAACAAAAAATGTGGTGATATTTTTATAAATATTTGAAGAGATATTACGTCGGTTAACCAAAAATCGATGTAATATACCATCTTCTACATCGGTTTCCACTCATAACCGATGTAGAAAAGACTGAAAAAATAAGAATTCAAAATTTGATTTTTTTTTGGCACTGAAGATACTACATCGATTGGGAGGTTCCAATCGATGTAGTATATAGCCCATATTACATCGGTTGGGACCTCTCAACCGACGTAATATCCTCCTCGTGGCGTGTGAGTAAATTTTGGAAAAAAATTGGGTAAAATTTGGCCAGATACTACATCAGTTGGAAGCTTCTAACCGACGTAGTATCTCCCTCAAGTTAAAATTAGGGATGTCAAGCGATATATTAGATCACGCACAACTTTTCTCTAATGCTTCCTTCTCCTTCACTGGCTCTGTTCATTTTTCCTTCCCCGTCACTGTTGCGCGTGCCATTATTTCAATCACTCCCCCATTTTCGTTCACTCTTTAAGTTTGGTTTGGAGCACTCTTTAAATTCACGTTTTTGGTTGGCCTTTTGGGTGCCATTGGTTCACGATTTTGGTTCACGTTTTGGGTGCCACTGGTTTGGGTATGGGTGCCATTGGATCACGTTTTCGGTTCATGTTTGGGTGCCATTGGTTTGATTTTCAGTTTCACTCTCAAGGTACGTCGCATGTTGTTCCCCCCATTTTCCTTTGCTCTCATTGTGTTTGTAGTTTCATTCACTCCATTTTTGCATTCACTGGTTTTAGTAGATTTCGTTTGGGTCCATTTACATTTGTCGCAACCGGTTCACGACGGGAACGACGAACAAAATAAAATATTTTAATTTTCAAAACAAAGGAGTCGTCATCATAGTTTATTATGGAAAATTATAGAAAAACCGAAAAATTGATAAAGCAAGTATGGGAAAACCATATTTTGGATCCGAGAGTCGGTTATGTGTGGAAAAGGTACTAGCACCCCCACAACGCCGTCCTAAGACGGTACCTTTAATTAAAAGAGTAAAATAAGTGTGATTTTGTAAAATGGTCGTAGTTCTTTGGATAAGATTGTTCATCGGGTTAATATTTTATTTGTGACATTTTTGTAATTAATTTGTTATATTTATTAAAATGATTTATTTCCAAAGTTTCATATTAAATATCGCGTGACGCGTGTAGCCATTTGATATTTAAGAAACATTTGGAATAATAATATTAAATATCGTATAACGCGTATGGCCATTTGATATCTAGTATTATTAAATAAAAAATAATATTTCAAAATTTTATTTTCTAAAATTTATATTAAATATCGTATGACGCGTGCAGTCATTTGATATTTAAAATCTTTAGAATAATAATATTAAATATCGTATGACGCTTGTGGCCATTTGATATTTAACATCATTAGAAAATATAATATCCCAAAATTTTATTTTCAAATTTTTATATTAAATATCGTATGAAGCGTGCGGCCATTTGATATCTAACATTATTAAAAAATATATAATAATCCCAAAATTTTATTTTATTTCCAAAGTTTTTTATATTAAAATTTTATTTTTATTAAAAACTAAAAGGAAAAAAAAAAGCATGCAAAATATAAGCTTAAACTATGGAAGTACACAAATAAAAGTGTTTTTTTTAAATATTGGGCTCACTCAAAATAACCCAGAATGATTTTTTTATTGAGATAAGGGGTGTTATGATAATATGGGGGGTGCAAATAGGAAGGCTCCAACTTCACAACCCTAGGCCATCATCAGCTCAACCCTAAGCCACCACCACCTTACTCCAAACCCATGTTAGGTCTACCAACCCAAAGCGGCAGCGGCAGCAACAGGCAGTGCGACAATGGGCGGTGGCAGCAGGTGGTGCGGCGACGGTGCGGGGCGGTGCAGCGGCGGCGGCACAGGAAGAATGGCGGATGACAGCGGAGGTTGTTTTGGGGCTGTGTTTGGAGTGGTTTTGGGAGCACAAAATACATGGACAAAATACAGAGAAGAATGTATGGAAGATGGAAGATGATGAATTTTCTTTATTATTTAAGAAACAAGAAAAAAACAAAATGTCATAAAGAGCAAAAGGACCTCCTTTTTTTTATTTTTTTATCTTTATATGAAAATGAAATGATGAAGAAATAAAAAAAACATCACAGGGAGATAAAAAAATAGGATTTACAAATTTCAAACTTCAAGATTTATATGAAAATCTAAACCTTACAAATCATACCTGTGAGTGTTTTTCAAAAATGATAGCCTCCTTTCCAAAAATTCATTGTTTCTCAGTTTTAAACTAAGTGTGGATAGTAAGACAGGAGAATCAATCTTCTCTTCTTCTCTACTTTCTCTCTCTTTTTTTCTCTTTTTCTTTGTATCCCTCAAAATGAGATATTATATCGATTGTGATTCTCAACTGATGTAATATCTATCTTATTATATCGGTTTTAAATACTATCTTTTTTAAAAAAAAGATCCAAAAATTTTCAGAACTTTTTGAGAAATCTTTAATCCATACAAGGAAACACCACAACAATTTTCAGAATTTTTTAACTTCAGTCCTAATACGTATGTTAATAGATCACAATGTTAGTATCTTCTTTTTTCTTTCCTCATACAATTTCTTTTAATAAGTAAAGATATGTGAAATAGAAAAAAATAAATAAAAAATACTAAAAAAATAAAAAAAGTAGTAAACGTATAAAATTTTGAAAAAATTTTGAATCCAAAATCCTTCTAAAATTACCTACCAAATTCGTTATCCCATTTCAAATTTTAATAATATTATTATTAATATTATTTTTTATTAAAAATAACCATAATAACACTAAAAATAATATCAATAAAAATATTAAAAATATTAATAAGAAAAATATTAATAATATTCAGAATAATAATATTAATAAAATTTATAATATTAACTATATTAATATTATTAATAATATTAGTACTAATATCAATAATTATAATAACAATAATATTAATTACAATAACAATAATATTCTTAATAATAATATTAAGAATATTATAATCTAATATAAATAATTTTAATAAAAATATTATGAATACTAAAAATATCTTTCATATAAATATAAAACTAATAATAATAATAATAATAAAACTAATCATAAATTAATATTATTAAAAATAAAATTAAAAAAAATTATAATATAAATATTAATAATAAAAATTAAATAGTTAATAATATTAAAAACAAATTCTATAATATTATAATGATATTAATACTAATAAAGAATAATAAAGTTATTATCAATGTTAATAATAATATTATTACTAATATTATTTTTATTTTCATTAACAATAACAACTATAGTATTAATAATAATACTAATAGTATTAATAATATTGGTAAAAATAATATTCGGAACAATAATATTAATAGAATTATAAAATTAATATTAATAATAATATTAACATTAATAGTAATAATAATAATATTAATAATACCAATGATGGTAATAATATTAATAAAACTAATAATGATATTAATTATAATGACCTAGAAATTTACTTTTAAAGTAAAAGTAAGAAAAATGAATATTTGAATATTTTATTAATAAACTGAAAATTCATATATATTTATAGAAAATGCTATTAGTCAAGTCTGATTTTTATTTAAGCACCATCTCTCTAAACCTGTCTCTTCCTTTCTTCTAACTTTTCTCTAAGCCTCTGCGTCCGTCTGTTATCAGTTTTGCAAATGAAGCCTGTCGTTGAACTCGTAGCAAAGAACAGAGTAAGGCTATATGATCAAAACCATTGTTAGAGTAAATTCATCTTTTGCCCTCTTCCATTAGAGCGAGTTTTAGGAATTTTGCTCCCTTTGTTGTTTGAGCTTGCATGTGAGCTCGATGTCTTAGCATGTTAGTCTAATCGTTGATCAGAGGTCATTTGGGAAGTTTAGGCTGTTGGAACTCTTAGGCTTAGTTTGATTGGAGGAGTGGATTTGAGGGAATGAATTTGAAGGAATTTGAGTGGATTGTGTGTGGATGATAAGGTTGTTTAGATTAATGGATAAATGGTAAGATTTGAAGGGATTTGAAAGGAATGTTTGTGAAAGTTTGGGAATGATTTGATAGATGTTATAGATTTTTTTATTTTTTAAATGATATATTTGTGAAATTACTAATTAACCCTTGTGGAAAAGGTTGTTTGTAATTTTCAACTCACTTAGAGGGACTGTTTCATAATTTTTAATTTCATCCCTTCAAATCTTTTCACATGAGCTAGGATTCCAACCTGCAAATCATTTCCAATCCATCCTCTCAAATTAATGCAACCAAACAGAATTCATCCACAACAATCCATCCTCTTGAACAGTACATCCACACAAATTGGTTCAACCAAACACAGACTTAGAGAGAATTCCTGCTCTGATTTAGGTAAGGGAAAATGACTTGCATTTTGTTTGTTTTGGGTGTGATTGTAGGTTAGGGTTTTATAAGCTAGTATCTATGAAATGCATCTGTGAAGGTTCTCTACAGGTCTAAAATTTGAATTTAAATTTTAATGTTGATTTGATTCTTGCATGTATGATGTAACTCTGTGAAATTCGATTATATATTGTTTTGCTGAATAGATAATTTGTGCTAAGGTAGATCAATCATCGTGTATACAAGTTGATTTTTGCCCAATTTAGTCACCTGAGTCGTGCATGGTAGCTCTGAGATAGTAGGAACTGCATGATTCATCTAAGAAGTTGTTGTTTTTTTTGCATAACATGCCCAGGCCCTCTTGCCCAGATGAATTCACTTGAAAATCTGAGAGGTCCTCTCGGGTCCAATTTCACCAAGGCGAGAGGTGCTTCGCCCAACGAGAAGGTAGTCTCGCCCAGGCGAGAATATAGTTGTCCAGGCAAGAAGACCTGGAACTGAGGTGCTCTTTGGACTTTTTTTGCCTAGGTGATAAATCCTTCACCCAAGTCCTTCATCTAGCGAGGAGATATTTTTGCTCATGCGAGAGTAGTCTCGCCTAGGTGAGAATGACCCTAGAGTGAAAGTGTTTTCTCGACTATTTCCACTCAAGCGGGAGATTTTTCACTTAAACAAGGGGATTCTCGCCTAAGCGTATCATATTACATGAAATAAGTGAGTGTAACAAGTTTAAGTTCAAACAGAGATGCAAAGCAGGTAATAGGGTGTCCCTGTCATGTATGTGGAGACCAAATGGGTAGTATTGCTTCCTGCAGCATGTTTAACCAGAAGAAATATTATAGGTCAAGTTTTCAATCCCTTTATAGTTAGGGTTTATGGTTGATCTCTCCTTCTTCAAACTTTAAAGTCTCTAGTTTCTTATTCCAAAATACAATTCTCTAATGGTATTCTCATCTGAGTTTCTTTTACATGTATACATGGCCAGTCTTACAAAACATCAAATTAGAGTTTACCGATTCAGTTCCGTGTCTCCTTTGCTTTTCTGGCAGAACTTATATTAGCCCCTCCTAGTTAAGAAATGAATCTTTGATGCACACAGTGAGTTTAAATCTCTGTATGAACAAGAATCTGTTATGTATAATGTACCACCCTGACTTGATATATTCAGATCAGTTATGATCATGTTCGAGATTCACAGATTATGTTGATCACTGTTAATTGTTGGTTAATTACGTATAGAGTTGTTAGGATTTTTAACAGTGATTCTATTTTAATTATAGGATTTTTAGGGATTTTGTTTAGTTAGAGATTTTATTGTTGATTTTTCTGTTTAATGCGTTTTGGTTGTGGAAAGAGAAAATGCTGTTGAGATTTAGGTAAGATTCGAAGGAAGAGAGAATGAGAAACGTTGCAATTAAGGAAAGGAGCAGAAAAACTGATTTCAAGTGACTTCTTGCTTACGCTAAAGGGGAAGCTCGAGCTAAAACTCACTTAAATCAGAAAGAAGCTCTGAACGAAAGCGTCAATGCCACAAAAGGTGTAAAGTGCGAAATAACGGCTGCTCTATAACAGACAGCAGAGATCTTTTATAAAAGAGAGGCTAGGTTGAACATGGGAGCTATCATCATCTTGGGAAGATCTCTTGAAGTGTCGTTGTGATCAAGAATTTTTGTTTTCCTTTTCTATTGTATTTTCATGGCTACCATGCGAAGCTAACTTCTCTTCTTCTTGGGATTGAATGTAAATTCTCAAATTCACATGCACTCTTAATATTGTTTTTATGTCATTTAATTTAAATACCTTTGTTAACGTTTTGTTTGGCATTTATATATTTTAGATTTCTCATTTTGACTGAAAAGCATTATTTGAAATTGGAAATAAACGTTCAACTCATTGCATGTATACGTTCAGGAATGAAGTGTAACGTAATGACTGTTCATTGCAAATGTTCTTAATACTGATTAATTTAATCTAGTAACTAGGAATAGAGCTAGATAATTTAATCTATGAATTTCAATGCTAGAGGAATCAGGTTGAAAAGGTTTTGATTTGCACAGAAGGGTAATTTAATGAGATGACATAATTACTTAATTATGAGTGTATGGGAAGGAGAGAGAGTTACAATTCAATCCTAAGGCCTTTATTACTATTAATTTTATCACTTTTAATTGCTTTATTGTTACATTCTTTAAATTCCTAAATAACCTCATTATTATTACTTGCTGTTATTCACCATACATTAATACATATTCAGTTTTAAATAAAATTTTGTTCCTTGTGGATACGATACTCTTCTTATTTACTATATTACTTGAGGACTCAGTACACTTGCTGAAAATCCGTTACCATATGTATCTAACAATCTCCGAATCTCGACTTCTATCTGCGTGTTAGGTATTCAAGTGTGAATCTAAGTCCCACATTGGATAGAAATGAGAAAGTTGAGCAACATATAAGAAAGAAGACTCGTAAACCTAATGCCTTAAGGTTTTGGGTTGGAAGTGGTTTCATTCCCTTATATGGGTTGGCTCTTGTCTCATTCTTGTGAGATCTCCCCAAGGTTTCCCCCTCGGATTCTCCCAGCAAGTGGTATCAGAGCCATTGGTTTACGGCTTGAGCAAGTATAGTTTGACTCTGTATCGAAAGTCTGTGTCCCGTATAAGTGTGTGAACGGCGGTACAAGTGAAGCGGTCATGAGTAATGTACTCGGGTTTGAGATTGCTTCCGCTCGAGGGGGAGTATATCAATGTGGAGGAGAGACTCTCACTTGAGGGGGAGATTGTTAGGTATTCAAGTGTGAGTCTAAGTCCCACATTGGGTAGGAATGAGAAAGTTGAGCAACATATAAGAAAGAATACCCACAAACCTAATGCCGTAAGGTTTTGGGTTGAAGGTGGCGTCATTCCCTTATATGGGTTGGCTCTTGTCTCATTCTTGTGAGATCTCCCCGATGTTTCTTTAAGTTCAGCTCAACCCAAAACCTATATATAACACTTGCTACAGGAAGTATCACTCACTTATCACTTAACTTTCATACTCACTAATACACTCTTCCTCACTCACCTAATTGATCACCTACTTACTTAATTGTCAGAGTGTTTTTTGCAAGTAAACCTCTCGAATGTTTTTTGCAGGTAAACCTCTCGCTAGACCTCGAAACTACAACAACTCATATATTCAAGTACGAACTCGGATCAGGTTAATTCGAACCCATTTCATTAAAATACTAGTTCAAATCCTAGTAAAATATATAATAAAAAATAAAAAAAATTAATAATTACTCATGGTCTAATTAATTTTTTATAAATTTGTTCTCATAATGGCAATCAACATTTGGAAATCAGTTTATATAAATGGAGGAGTATCTCTTTGTTTCTACTTCTTTATAAGTAAATATAATATGAAAAAACACAAAAAAAGAAGAAGAGATGAAATGTGTTTTTACATTCAATGTGAGTAACAACATAATTATAAGAACGAGGTGTTATTTTTAAGCAAGGTCACTTAAGGAATTTTCTCATGCCAAGATCACTTTCACCTCAAATATAATTACATGAAGAGTGTGAATATGGTGATTTCACCGCTTTGTAACATTTCCTCCACTCAAATAAGTGAATACAAAATTTTGCAAATTTAGTGTAATCTTATTGGTCTTTTTTAAATTATATGGTGAATTAGTAAAAATAAGTAAAAGCTTAAACTTTAAGCACATATGTTAATCTACAATTTATATATAATAAATATGTCAAGAATAGGAAAGAAATAAATTTAAAAAATTTAAAAAGTAACATCTAAAAAAACATCTCAAAAATAATATAAATGATTCAAAAAACTTATTTATGAAATACTAACAATAAAATTAATTTAAATAGTAAAACTAATAATATATTTTAAAAAAAAAAAACTAGGAATTATTAAACACCTTGTTTATCAATCCCTGTTAAGAAGATTAAACATTTTTTTAAATAAAAGCAAAAGTTAAAAGCTAACTGAAAAACATAAGTTAGAATATAAGTCAGAATATATGATGATATGTATAATTGCAAATATATCAAAAATCATAAAAAAAAAATAATAGAAAATTGAATACATGTATAAGCCAAGTGAAATAAAATTTTATTAGATCCCATTATATAAGTATAATATGTGTGCTTTTGTACTAAAAAGAGTTCTAACCCTGGATGAAACAAGTAGTGCACCTTCTCTGTTTGAGTTAAAAATAGTGAAACCTTCAAACCAAACACCTATATCAAAACTTAGTCCATACTTACAGTATACTAAAAGCAACTGTTTTTCTTTTTTTCAATTAATTAATTTAAGACATGAGCACGAGTTGGTGTTACAATAATTCTTTTGTCCTAGTTCATGGTATTACAAAGTATTACAATAATATTTCTTCTCTGCAAGGACGGCGTTACATTCATGCAGGGGCGGCTATGCTTGTTTCCCGCAAGGGATCACTTGCCAACATCTAAAACCGTCCCCATTCTTCACTGTGCAATTCGTACTACACAAAACTAAAGCAAAAGTCTTTAATAAATTATCTGATTATTAATTATAGTTAAGTTTATGTATATTTTACCACCGCTCTCCGGCCTTTCAAATAATAATTTTTAATATATCTAATAATTTTATATTATTTAAATTAAGGTGACATACCATTTTATATATTTTTATTTCGTTTTAAAAATAAAAATATAATAAACTTCAAATTCTAAAATAAATAATATATTAAATATAATAATTGATTTGAAGGATATTATTTTAATAAATTTGAGGTTGATACAGTTTTAATTTTAAAAATGAATCTTTAAATTTTTATTTATTGAACTAATTTTATGTTTTAGGAAAGATCAAACTCATGTGGCCTAGCAATAATTTTGACACTAGAAACAATATATCTTTAATCTATTAATTTCACAAATTTTATCAAAAGAATAAATATATAAGTTATTTTCTTGTTAATATTAAGAATATAATGAATATTTACACAGATAAATCAAAATATGAAAGAAAATTTATTACAAATGTATTAATTACATAGTTGATGAAATATATTTAGTTTGTTAAGTAAAATGAAATAAGAAAAAGAAATCAACATCTTTTATTATTAACTTTACATATTTTCTAAAGAACTAGAAGCTAGTTTTAAGTATTCTTTAAAAAAATTAAAAACATATTTAAGTTTTCAAGTTAAATATTGTATAAAAAAAGTCTTGTATTAAATAATTAAAAAAATCATTTGTTTATCCAGTTCGATCCGTTCCACGCGGCGATGGTTAAAGCATGCCGACAAATGTGTGGAGAAGCATCTTCAAACTGCCGTCATGTTCCGTTTGTGGCAGCACAACAGAGACACATGTAGATGTTTTAACAGCCGTTAGGGTTTTTGCCGCCTCCGTAGGTAATGTTGTGTCCACCGAGGGAGCACGTGGTCATGTTTTCTGATTTCGTTGAGGGCGGCGGAACAACTCATGGTACACAGTACAGTCAAAGTTAAAAAATCTCGTTGACCGTGCAGAATATTACATTACATAGAATAAGGTATAACCATAAAAGAAGATTGGTTGGTGTTTGTTGAACGTGCATGTGCACGCGCGTGTGCCCTCTTTACAGTACAGTGGCAGGTTAAAAAAGTTACATGGGAGATGGGTACTCCATTCATATTAAAGTATCTTTAATGGGAATTTTTTTATTAGTAAATTTTTTATTGATAAAAATTTATATTCAACAATATTTTTATTGATAAAAGGAATCCTAAGACACTAGTGAGATTTTTAATGTGAATCTTCATTTATTTAAGGTCTAGAATCAGATAAATAAATAGAAAATAAATGAGTTAAAAGTATTTAGCTATTTTAGAAAATATAAATAAAAATTATTTTAAAAATTCTATAATTTATTTAATTTAATAAAAACTGTAAATAACGTAATAAATAAAAAATAAAAATAAATGATAAATAAAATAATAAATCTATTTGTTTTTATTAGAGTTTAGAATTTAGGATTAAACATACAATACAATACTAGGGGTGTTTGTTTTTTATTATATATTATTTAAAAATTATTATAACTAAAAATTTATTTGATAAGAAATATAAATAACGGATTAAATATATAAATAGAAACCCATGATATTACTTTTTTTTTCTTTATTACTTCTTTTATGAGATAATTTTTAAATTAATTAAAATAAAAGAACTGAAATTAAATTGGAGATTTTAAAACAACTTTCTTTTGTACGTGTGAAAATATAATTAGAGTTGGTAAAAAGATTATCCTAAACATCATAAGTTTAGACCAACAAACACTTAATTTTAGTGGTATATATTTAGTTTGTATTAAGATACATATACTCTGGTAGTATATATTTAGTTTGTATTAAGATACATATACTCTGGTAATATATATTTGGTTTGTATTAAGATATATAGTCAATAACATCTTATAATAATTCATGATTTTTATTATAATAAATAATAATAATAAGTTTTAATAATCTAATTATATATTTTTTAAGTTTGTATAAAGATAAATAAGTCTTTATATATAAAAAAAGTAAAATAAATTTATACAAGATAATGAAATCATTTAAAGTAAAAAAGTCTAAATTACATATCCAATAATTAGACGACATGTCAATAACAAAATAGTACATACTAAAGACATATATTTAACATAAGATTCAAATTTCATTTGCTAAATATTATAGTCTTTACTAGACTCTAATCACGAATTCATTCTCTTGTTAATCTTAACATAGTACTAATTTATTCTGAGATTATATTTTAATTTAGTAGTGTCAATACTATAAAAAGATGTTAAAAGAAAAAAAAAATCATTTTCATATAACAAGTATAACAGAAGAAGGTGTCAACTAACTTCAATGACATGAGGAGAAAAGATTATTTTATATAAACTTCAATGATCTTATTCACTATGTTTAGTCTATATATAGAAACTCTCCATACACAAAAATACTAATAATTTATGTGATTTTGAAAGACTACATTAAATGAAAATTGTGTGCTATAGTTTATAAAGTTTATCTTAGTACAAAATCTATAGAACATCTAACAAAACTATAAGGAGATTATTATTTTTTATTTGAAAAATCTTCATTTTATAAAGTTCTCGTTCTCTCTTCAACAACTTATATCCTTTATGTTGGGAAAGTTTCTCCTGTAATCATACAAACAACTTCTTTATTATATTTAAAAATAAGAGTTAAAGAATACTATAAAATATTATAAATAACATTTTATGAAAAAAAATACTTATTTTTTTATTTTAAGAGAAGATAGATAGGATAATCATAAATGACTTTTTGTATTAAATATAAATTAAAATTGGGAGCGAACATATTTTTATTTAATTATTGATAGTTTAATTTTATAAATAGTAAAAAATAATTTAATTATTGATTAGTTGAACATTTTAATTTTATAAATAGTAAAAGATAATTAGACGTAAACTAATATTAGAATAAACTAGTATAAAAATGTGTAAGTATTATCATGTATAGTCTATTATACTTCTATCAATCTTTAGTTATCTTTTACAAGTGACTTACAATATTATTTATTTATTTTTGAAATATTTTAACTGTCAGATCTCTATCTTACATTACTCATCATTATTATCAACTTACAAACTATCTGAAACAGATATATATATATTTTTTTTATCACGTTTCTAGAATTAACTTTGTTTATCCAGTATCTCAAATGAATTTATTAGTGTAGTAGTCTATTTTTTAAAAATAATAACTATAATTTTAGAAAAGTTTGAAATGATTTTATTAAAATTAATATATACCGATGTTAAAATCTATATATAAATAAGTAGCATTTTTTAATTTTTTTTTCTTTTAAATTAGGTGAAAATACCTCTTTGGCTGGATATAGGGTTGCATATTAGAACAAAATTTTTCAAACTATTTAGAATATGAATTAAATTGGATCAACATATTTTTCACTTCATCCGTTGGATTAAACTAAACTGCTATTTTTTTTTTCGGCTTTGAATATTACTTACCTGCCCTTTATCACGTGAAAAAAAAATGAAACTTTATTGAGAATTGAACACATTCGAGAATATATTTTTTTATAACCTTATAACAAATACAATAATATACATTCTCATTTTGTATTCTTGATCAATCAAAAAGGATTTTGTATAAAATAAAAAATTTAAAAACTAAAATTAAAAACTTTTAGTATGATAAATTATAAATAAACTAAAAATGGAGATAAAATATTTTGAAAGTTGCATAATTTAATAAAATATAAAAAACAGAAAGATAGGTAAAAATAAATAAAAAGTTTTATAACGAATTTTACCAACTTTTAAATTTTTTTCTCACTCTCTACCATGCAAACTATGTTAATTCTCAACTTCTTCATCATTCTCCTTTCCCTTTTTACAAATCAAGGGTAAGATAAGAAATATAAGTAATACTAGTGCAGAACATTTGTCTTTCAAAATAAAATGTATGAATACTGGAAACATCTTTTCTATTTTATTTTTCTATGTTTTTGTTAACCAGAAATTTGAAAATAGACCCGTGTCTTGGTTATGACTTGTATTAGTTGTAACCGTAGCAGCAACTTTGGTAAGGTAATTTTTAGAATGTATCACTCACCAGAAATAAATCCGAATTTGTTTTAGTCAAATAAAATCATTATAAAATAATTTTTAAAATATTTATTATAACATATCTAAGAATTGAATTTAAAATTATTTATAAAATTAAAATAATTTCATATTAGGTGATTCATACTTTAAAAATAACAAGATATAGAATTTAATATTTTATTATAATTTTTTATTTTATCAATGTGTATGTCATTTTTAATTTTAATTTATCAGTTTTACTAAATATGTATACTTTCGTAATTTTATTAAGCATACATAATATTAATAGAATTTTAAAAATATTCCAAAAGTATGAAAATAATAATATATTTTATTGATCGAGTGAGTGATACGTAAGTCAATGAAATAATGGTCGTTAATTAAAAATGGGAAATTGAGATTGTAATTAGTGATAGATTTTGCTAAACATCTATTTAATTTTCTGAAATTTTCAGTCATCGATATCCTAATAATCAATTGTAAGCACCTTTCTTCTTTAAAATACATTCCCTCCTTCCAGAGTAGCACAAGACAAACTTATATAACCATCACAAAAGAAATTGAAGGAAAAAAGGTTGAAACTGAGTATAAAAGAAATGAGTGATTTAGAAAGTTAATTAAAAGATAAAAAAGTCTAATATATTGCGATGAAGGTTTAACCCTAAAAAAAGTTAAATCCTCTTATTCCATATAAGTTTAAAAAGTTGAAATTTCCTCGTCAATATAAAAAATTTAATATAATTAATTATATAGTTCAAAATAAAAAATAACTAATAATAATTATATTAAGATAAGCTTTTAAATTAAACCATTGAAAAACAACAAATTTTTTATGATAAAATAATTATTCCATAACAATACACTTATCTAATAAAATTTAATCACTTTATCGTCTCCTGTTATCGGCATTGATAGAACAAGATGAATTTCACTAAATAAAATTTATAAAAATAAAAAACGATTTGCAGCTATAATTTATATAAATTACTACCTTTGAAAACATTTGTGGCATTCTCTAGCCACATGAAAAGAATAATTTGGAATGAAATTAGGAGCAGGAGACCAGTGAGCACATTATTTATGCAAGTGAATCTACGTTGAGTACGCAACAAGCGCCCAAAAGGAGCGTAGCTTTTTTAACGCGCACGCACACACTGTTCTCTCTCTCACCCAACTTTTCGCTATAAAAACCCTTCCAACACCGCAACTATTGTCTCCCTCTTTCAAGCCTGCAACACTACTCTCTCACTTTTTTCTCTCTTTCAATCTCAAACTCACCGAAACAACAATAATGGCTCCGAGTGACAACAGATCCAACGATGTATCCGGGTCCAATTCGACCCGTTTGGACAAAGAGATCCGATACCGTGGGGTCAGGAAGAGACCGTGGGGCCGCTACGCCGCCGAGATCCGCGACCCCGGGAAGAAAACACGCGTCTGGCTAGGCACCTTCGACACCGCCGAGGAGGCCGCGCGTGCTTATGACACGGCGGCGCGTGATTTCCGCGGCGCGAAGGCCAAGACCAATTTTCCCACACACGCGGAACTTACCCACCTGGCACGTAGCCCCAGCCAGAGCAGCACCCTCGAGTCCCCGTCTCCGCCGCCGCTTGACCTCACTCTCACCCCACTCGCTTCCACCGGGGCGTTCGTCTACCCCGTCGCCCGCCCCATGGTTTTCTTCGACGCGTTCGCGCGTGCGGAGGTGCGCGCTTTTGATCTTCCCGTGACGGCTTTCCGCCGCACCGCCGCCTCCTCCGCCGCCACCCAGAGTGAATCCGACTCGTCCTCCGTCGTGGATTACGAGCGGGTCCCACATAGGAGAGTGTTAGATCTCGACCTTAATGTTCCTCCTCCGCCCGAGGTTGCATGAACAGGAAAAAGATCCGGATTTTTCGGGACTCGGTTATTTAACAAATCAGTGGCGGGCATGATGGTCGATTTTTTTAATGTAAATAGATTATAATTAACCAAACAAAAGAAAAAAAAGCAGGTTTAAGTTTTTTGTTTCTATTCTGCTTTTTTACCACCCGAGAAGAAATTTGTCTTCTCCTCGCTGTTCTTGCCGTTGCTGTTAACTTTTTTTATATAATATATAAATTATTATTTTTCCTTCTTTTGCTGTTTTGACATTTCCAATAGTTTAACTTGTTTGAATCTTATTACATGCTTTATTTGCAAAATGTTATTGTTATTTTTTTAATACATTTGAAGCCTTATTCAAAATTTAAGGTTCTAAAATTTCTTGAATAATATACCTTTTAAAACCTCTCAATTTTAAAGTTTAAGAACGTGGTTATGATTCTGTATTAGAAATGTTTAATTGAACAACATGGCTTTCACTATATAAATATTTTGGTTGAGTATTTAGTAGTGTTCATGGGAAGTTGGAATTTGACCATATGACATGAAGGAAAATTATACTCACCAGATACATATATTATTTATAATATTCCAATATCATAAACATTATGATACCATTATTTAGTTCTCATATATATAATGTTATGTCAAATAGTTCATCTTGATAATTGTCTTATCAATATTTTGAATAACCAGATGAAAGCAAGGAGAATAAATTATTGTATCGTGGTTTTGTATATGTATACTGATATATTTTTATTTTAAATAATCTATTTTTGTTTTTCTAATGAGTAAGCGGGGTCTACTTTTGTTTTATTGCATTTGGAATTGAAAAATAAAGATAAAAAAGAGAAAAAAAGAAACAAAGGTTTGTTGGTAACGGTGGGAGTACGCGGGTTTGATTTTAAATTATGAAAAATATGACTGATTTTGTCAATGTTATAATTTAAGGACAATGGAGGACACTTTTATCTTATTTTAACGTATATTTTAACATGTAACTTAATGAATCTAATGATTATAAATTTGTATTTATTTTATATATTTTTATATTTTATGTTATGTTAAATAGTATATATCGATAATTATTTCATCAATATTTTACTCGTATAATAAAGAGTGAAATTTTTAATTTTTTGTTTTGATAAATCATGTGAAACATTAATTAGTGTCAAGTACAATTAATGATTATGTTGAGATTTTGGATATTGATTTTCTTTTATTTTGATTAATCCATATTTTTTATTTTCTCTAATGAGTAATTTTAGATTGTAAAGTGGGTTCACTTTTTTTTACCATTTTTTTACCACATTTCAAATTGAAAAGCAAAGACGAAGAAGAGGAAAAAAAAAAGGATTTGTGAGGGTCATGATTGGAGCATATAAATTTGATTTTAAAGATTTTGACAAATATGAGTTGTGATATGAGGATACTTGTTTTAGTTTGTATTTTAACGTGTATTTTAATGTTAAGTGAATTATATGATTACAAATTTATCAGAAAGTTAAACAAAAATAGTTTAAAATAAATTTTATTTACAATTTATGTTGTGGGTGATATCAATTATCTCGTGACGAAGGTTGGGTGGATCAAGTCACAATCGAATCATGGTGTTTGGGTTGCTACGCTCTTAAGTAGAAAGAGTTGCTTCTGACCAATGACTATAACTTTTGGCCTAGTGTTATATGATCGATTTAACAATTGATATCAGAGCCAAAGTCGCAAGTTTCATTATTAAAGAGACAATTGTTCAGGGAGAGGTTGTTGTAGGTTGCACAATTGTCTTGTGGCGTCAACTAAGTGTTGAGGGGAAGATTATTACGGGCGACATCAATTGTTTTGTAGCGGTGGCTAAGTGGGCCAAGTTACAATTAAATCGTGGTGCTGGGGCTGCTATGCCCTTAAGAAGAAAGAGTTGCATCTTGACTACACTACTAGAAAAATCACTAACACTGACCAAATAATCAATTATTAAATGACCAAAATCGGTGATTGATTAAAACAGTTACCGATGTAGTGACCAAACGTGTCAGTCGCTATTTTGTTGGTCGCTGATGTATAGTGACCGATTCTGTGATCTACTTTAAAAATTGACGAATATTATTTTTATTATAAAAAAGATATTATTTTTACACCATTTATTTCTATTATCATTTATATTATTTTTATCACCAACCATTAATCATTTCAATAGGTTTTAGATAAAGTGCACTAAGGAAAAGTTGAACCTAAAACCTCTCAATAGCTTAAGAGAACCTATAACCAGCAGACCAAAGCAACTTTTCTGTCATATTACGATTATTATTATACTTATTATTATAATTACAATTACTATTATCATTCATATAATAATAATAATAATTATTATTATTATTATATTGTTATTATTACTATTACTATTATTATTATTAGTATTATTATTATTATTGTTATTGTTTTTATAATTACTATTATTATTACTATTGTTATAATAATAATTATTATTATTACTATTATTATTATTATTATTACTATTATTATTATTACTACTATTATTAGTATTATTATTATTATTATTATTATTATTATAATCATTATTATTGTTATTATATTATTATTATTACTATTATTATTGTTATTATTATTATTATTATTACTAGTATTATTATTATTATTATTATTATTATCTGTGACTGAATTTGTGACCGAATTAGTGATCAAAATTAGTGATTGAAATCAGTTACCAAATCAATGACCGAAATCAGTAACCGAATCTGTGACCGAACCAGTGGCCGAATCAATGACCGAAATCAGCGGTCACTGATTCGATCACCGATAGTCACCGACTTTTTCGGTCACCAATAGTGACCGACTATTTCGATTATGAATTTCAGTCACTATTCAGAATTTTTTAAAAGTGCTAATGGCTACAATTTTTGGCTTAGTGGTATGTGCTTGATCGAACAATTTATTTTATATATCCTCATATTTTATGTGATGTCAAATAATACATATTGGTAATTGTCTATTCAATATTTCCCCGGTACAATAAAAGGTGGAATTATTTTTTTATTTAGATAAACCAGATGGAACATTAATTAGAGGCATGGAGAATTAATGATTGTATTGAGGCTTTCTATATTGATTTATTTTTATTTTGACTAATCCATGCTTTTGGTTTTCTCTGATGAGTAAATGTAGACTGTAAAGTGGGGTCCATCTTTTTTACCGCATTTGAAATTGAAAAGCAAAGTAAAAAAGAGAAAAAAGAAGGGTTTATGCAAGTCATGATGGGAGTGCGTGAGTTTGATTTTAAAGATACTAATGAATATGATTGGTTTTGTCAATGTTGTGATATGAGGATTTTTTTTTCTCGTTTTAACACGTATTTTAACATGTATCTTAATGTTAAGTAATTGTATAATCATAAATTCATAAAATATTTAAAAAAGGAGTTTAAAATAAATTTCGTTTATAATTTATTTTATATATCCACATGTTTTATGCAATGTCAAATAGCACATATTGGTATTTGTCTGTTTATTTTTCTGGTATAATAAAGGGTGGAATTCCAATTTTTTATTTTGATAAACTAGATGGAACATTAATTAGAGGCAAGTAGAATTGATAATTATATTGAAGTTTTATATATTATTTTTTTTTATTTTGAATAATCCATGTTTTTGGTTTCCTCTAATGAGTAAATGTAGATTGTAAAGTGAGTTTCTCTTTTCTTTACCGCAATTGAAATTGAACAACAAATAAAAGAAGAAAAAAAAAGAAGGTTTTATGCATGTCATGATTGGAGCACACGAGTTTGATTTTAAAGATTCTCACGAAATGATTGATTTTCTCAATGTTGTGATATGAGGACACTTTTATCTCGTTTTAGCACGTATTTTATCATTATCTTAATGTTAAGTGAATTGTATGATTATAAATTTATAAAAAAATTAATAAAATAATTTAAAATAAATTTAATCTATAACTTATTTTATATATCCTCATGTTTTATGTGATGTCAAATAATATATTTTGGTAATTGTCTGTTCAATATTTCACCGGTATAATGGGTGGAATTCCACTTTTTTGTTTTAGTAAACTAGATGGAACATTAATTAGAGGCAAGGAGAATTAATGATTATATTGAGGTTTTGTCTATTTATTTATTCTTATTTTGATTAATCCATGATTTTGGTTTTCTCTAATTAGTAAATGCAAATTGTAAAAATGGGGTCCACTTTTTTGTTTTTTTTTACCATTTCTTAAATTGAAAAGAAAAGACAAAGAAGAGAAAAAAAGAAGGGTTTATGCATGTCATGATGGGAGCATGCAGGTTTGATTTTAAAGATTCTGACAAATATGGTTGATTTTGTCACTATTGTGATATGAGGATTTTGTTGTCTGGTTTTAGCATGTTTTAACGTGTATCGTAATGTTACGTGAATTGTATGATTAAAAATTTATAAAAAGTTAAAAAAAAGAGTTTAAAATAAATTTCATCTATAATTTATGTTGTGGATGACATTAATTATCTCGTGACGGAGGCCAGGCAGGCTAAGTTCTAATCGAATCGTGGTGCTTGGGCTACTACGTTGTTAGGTAGAAAGAGTTGCGCCCTGACTAATTGGTATAGCCTCTGGTCTAGTGGTATACTCTCAATCCAACAATAGGTATCAAAGGCAAGGTCATGAGTTCGATTCACAAAGGGGCAATTGTTCAAGGGGAGATTGTTGCATGTTGCATAATTGTCCTGTTGTGTAGGCTAGGTGGGTCGAGTCACAATCGAAGAGTTCAATTCAAGGTGGGATAGTTGATGTGGGGGAGATTGTTGCGGGGAACATCAATTATACTGTGGAGGAGGCCAGGTGGGCCAAGTCACAATCGAATTGTGGCACTTGGACTATTACGCTCTTAACTAGAAAGATTTGCACCCTCACTAATGACTATAGCTTTTGGCTTAGTGGTATGCACTTCATCCAAAAACTGATTTTATATATCCTTATGTTTTATGCGATGTCAAATAATACATATTGGTAATTGTCTGCTCAATATTTCCCTGGTATAATAAAGGGAGGAATTCTATTTTTTTTGGATAAACTAGATGGAACATTAATTGGAGGCAAGGAGAATTAATGATTGTATTGAGGTTTTGTATATTGATATATTTTTATTTTGAATAATCTATGTTTTTGGTTTACTCTAATGAGTAAGTGCAGAATGTAAACCTGGGTCAATCTTTTTTTACCACATTCGAAATTGAAAAGCAAAGAAAAAGAATAGAAAAAAAAATAAGGCTTTGAGTAAGTCATGATAGGAGCACGTGGGTTTCATTTTAAAGATTTTGACGAATATGATTGATTTTGTTAATGTTATGATCTGAGGATACTTTTATCTCGTTTTAACGTGTATTTTAACATGTATCTTAATGTTAAGTGAATTTTAAGATTATAAATTAATGAAAAAGTTAAAATAAGAGTTTAAAATAAATTTCATTTATGATTTATTTCATATATCCTCATGTTTTATGCCATGTCAAATAGTATATAGTAGTAATGTATGTTCAATATTTTCCCGATATAATAAAGGGTGATATTTTTTATTTTGATAAACGAGATGGAACATTAATTAGAGGCAAAGAGTATTAATGATTGTATTAACGTTTTGTATATTGATTTATTTTCATTTGAATAATCCATGTTTTTTTTGTTTTCTCTAATGAGTAAATGCAGATTGTAAAGAGGGATCCATTTTTTTAATGCATTTGAAATTGAAAAGCAAATAAAAAGAAGAACAAAAAAAAGAGAGTTTGTAAAGGTCATGATGGGAGTGTGCAGGTTTGATTTTAAGGATTTTATCTTGTTTTAGCACATATTTTAACATCTATGTTAATGTTAAGTGAATTTTATGATTATAAATTCATAAGAGTTAAAAAAAGAGTTTAAAGTAAATTTTATCTCTAATTTACTTTATATATACTCATGTTTTATAGGATCTCAATTGTTTGTTAAATATTTTCCTGGTATAGTAAAGGGTGAATTTCATTTTTTTGGTTTTGATAAACCAGATGGAACATTAATTAGAATTAATGATTGTATTGAATTTTTGTATATTGATTTATTTTCATTTTGAATAATCCATGTTTTTTCTTTTCTCTATTGAGTAAGTGTAGAAAAAAAGAAGAAAAAAAAGAAGGGTTAATGATGTGAACCCGGTTAGCAATAATCTCCAGAACCCACAACAAAGAGTAGTATGCCCCAAGATCCCTAAGTATTCAGATCTAGGATGATCTATTCAGAACCCTTGTCTTGCGGAAAAGAAATGCAGCAAAAACCCTAATGTATGAAAAACGCCATAAGGATGATCAGTCCTTGATAAGTTGCAAGTCCAATGAAGAACTCAAGAGAGAAACCCTCACTTCTGAAATTTTCAGAATCAAAGTTCGTATTTCAAATTCAAAGTTGTTGTTTACATGTGTTTTCTTACTTAAGTAGACCTTTGAGCTTCTAAAAAGCTAACCTAACTCTTCAATAGCCTACAAGTCTCCAAATTTAATGCAGCAACAGCTTTTTGGCACACTTATAGATGACTAATTATTACATCAAATGGGAAAACGAAAAACACAATTTACTAAGCATGACTACTCTAAGCCCTATGGAAAATTAATCAAAATACATCAAAAT
>Ga0099824_1002992_pt1 | contig 24733 bp, 14 predicted proteins | sample SiratrowhiteBW_FD_76837 | JGI IMG/M metagenome (GOLD analysis project Ga0099824, IMG submission 76837) | Root nodule microbial communities of legume samples collected from California, USA - Siratro white BW | ecosystem: Host-associated > Plants > Roots > Nodule | place: USA: California...
ATATGCACTAATTAGAAAAACTTACTATCTTTGGATATATAAATAAAACTAATAATACATACTCACTACCAACAATCATGTCCATTAATTATAAGAACAACTAATCAACCTTTGGGCGATCCATAAATGTCTTATAATAATGAACTTCAGTTAACCCATACATCAATTATTTATAATTTAGCATCCATTATATGGGTAATTGAAATAAAACTATCATTAATTTGGAATTATAATAAAACATAAAGATTTGATCACTTTGGTGATTTCAAATCTATCATACAAATAATTCCAATAAATAAAATTATCAATAATTTGGAATTAAAATAAAACATGAAGATTTGATCACTTTGGTGATTACAAATCCATCATACAATTAATTCCAATAAAATAATCATTAATTTAAAATTAAATAAAATATAAAGATTTGATATTGATTACAAATCTATCATAAAATTAATTTTAACAAATCAATCAATTCATAATTAATTAATTATCATTAATGCAGCAGAAAATAATTATGAAAACATTATAGCCACTTTTAAAAATAAAAACTTTAAATCATAAGCAGTGGCTACCATAATTAATTTGGATACAGGTGCAGCCAATTTAATTCACATAATGGTGATTCATCCAAATTCACTTAAGATGCAATAAAATCTTCAACTTCCAATGGGTCCATGAAAACTTTTATCATTACTTTATTATATCACTTTAATGCACTTTTAAGGAAAATATCGTAAAGTGGTGCAGCTATGCAGTCTTGTGCCATGCGGAAAACAAAATTGCAATTGCTATGCATTAATGGCTCTTGATCCATATAAGGTGCATGCGGAAAAAACAAAATTTCAATTACTATGGAATCATAAAGGCTACCACACATATTCAGTATCAATTCAATTTTCAATTAATTTGAAAATCACATAGGCTTCACATAAGGCACATAAATAAGAGAGAGAAGAAGCATATTATGAGATTCAAAACAGTAGGCATCTATTAATTCAAAAATCCCTAATTTAAATTTAGGGTTTATCAAAATTGGGAAAAAAAATCATAATTGGAGAATCATAAATTCAAGCAACCATGTGCTCTGATACCACATGTAAGTTTAAACATAATAGGAATAATCAATCATAAATATTCCACAGGATTTTAGAATATATGATTCTCACATAATAGATAGTGAGAGAGACTTACCTTGATCCATGAGAGATCTTCTTTATTCTTTTTTCTTTATTCTCCTTTGACTCGATCTATCTCTTTCAGTCACTTTAATCTACACACACGTTATTGATGGTATATTATGTAGAACTCTCTCATACTACAGAGACAGAACCCTATATCTTTATATAACCAATGTCCATCAAATTGGTTACCATCGGTTATTATAAAATAATAACCAATTTCTATTAATTTGGTTATTATCAATAATATTTGTAACAGACTCCCATCAAGTTAGTTACCATCATATAATTATGAAATAAACAACTTCTCATAATTATCAATACGTCCTTTTATTTTATTAAATTACATATAGGCCATAATGATATTTCACATGAGTCACGTTATGGAATAATTTATTTATTTTTTAACATTATGTTCATATTTATATTGATATTCATATTCGTAGTTTTTGTTTTTTCTTTTAGGAGGAGGAAGATGCCCCTTGCACCAATTCACTACTTCAACAAATGCCGAATGGATAAGAATAAGTGTTGGTTTCCTATTTCTACGTTTAAGAATATGATCATTACAATGCCTTTGAAAAAACCTTTTTTTTTTCAGTGTTAATCTAGCCAGAGAAATTTGATTTTTATTGGAGAGAATAGTTACAAAAAACTTAAAACACTGTTGTTTTGGATAAAAAAAAAAAAAACATTGATTGGTACTTTGAAATGAAGAAAGTGTTGTGTGAAGTTAAGTAATGCATGAGTATATTTTGAAGTGATTTTGTTTTAGGAAATAACAATAATTAATTTGTTCATTGTGGTGGATATACATGTTAGCACTTTTCCTTCTGTTTGCATTAGATGATAGTATCTCAGGAGTTATGTGTCACATTCTGCAATTGCATTAAAGCCTTGCATTTGCTTAAAGCTTATATGGAAGTTCAAGCCACGGCTGCTATAGGATTCTATTTTACGTTTACAACTCTTGTTTTGTTCTATAATGACTTTCATATCCTTTCTTTAGTCATACATAGCTCCTTGCTTCTTTAGGTTTCCATGAGAACATTGTGGGATATTATTCTTGGTGGTCTGAAAATGTACAACTGTGTATTCAGTTGGAGCTATGTGATCACAGCTTGTCCATTAGAACTTTCCCAGCATTGCTTACTGAACGGCATGAAAATAGAAGCTTTGTATCAGGTGAGCCTCATTTTATATACACTCCATTAGACAAATGATCCATCTGGTCATTGAATGTATGAGAAATCTGATTAAGTTTCTTAATCTGTAGAACATACAAATGGATCCATAAATATTGTAGTTTAATGACAAAGTAGTTCCAAATACTGTCAAATTGATTCTTAAACTGTAAAGTCGCACAGAACTTAACAATATGACTCAATTGCCTAACTTTTTCGTTCTTTTGAAGACTAAACTAGCAGCACTCATTTGCTATATAAGACCAAAATTGTCATTTACTCATGTCTCCTTACCCAGGAATCATTTCAGAGTAATATCATATAGTGCTAAAAAGATTTGTTTGGGCATACTGTAACATCTAGAAGAATTGTTTACCATGCTTTGGTTGTTATTTAGGTATTCAAATATTGAAAATAATGCTGCTGCTGCTGCTAGTGTCATAATTTCATGTTTGTTTTGGTTGACTTAAGGAGTTTTTGGTGATTCACTTATAGGTCATGCTTCTGCTACAGAGATATTGGGAAATCCAATACTTAGAGGGGCCCTTAAAATGACATAAGTCTGATAGGCCCATGTGTAATGTAATGGCCAACTTTGTGTCTAGCTTGTATATGCCCATATGCTATTAAGCATAGTTTTTGGAATATGCATATTTTGGATGTGGTCCACATTTTCTTCTGTTTTGATACATATTCTGAATGCAATGGTCTTGTCAGACATTTGCAGGACATTGTAATGGATTGCAGAAGTGTCTAAATGGCAACGGCCAATGGAGAAGCACTCAAATCTAGGCACATTTGGCTAATATCTGATGGCACTTTTTATTATATCAGTGAATCTTACTGAGATTTTCAGAGTCTGTATATACATTCTAGAGATTTTTAAATTTTAAAGTAAAAGAAAACTTAGATTCTTCATTCTAGTTAACAAACCAACAAACCATGGATACGAATGCAGATGAATGTCATGTAATTATAATTTGGAATAGTTTCAAACGTAAAATGTGTTAAAAATTTGTCATTCTAAAGTGATGTAAATGACATTGTGTAATGCTTATTTCGATATTATGTAAAATAAGCATTTTATGGATGATTAGATATTTTAGAAAAAGATGTTTTCAATATCAAGTTTGGAATAATGTTTATACCATTCTAGATTTGTGAATGGAAAATTTTCAAATTTTGAAGGTTCTAAAAGAAAATATAGGATGAGAGACTTTAAAACAAATTTAGGTAGTTGCTTCAACATAAGTTGTGGTAGATAATAAATTAAATTATCAGGCTATCTTTATTTTTATTTTATTAATTTTTATTTATTTATTTTGAATATTGAAATAAATGGAGAGTTTAAATAAAATATTATCAAACTTATAACATAATCTAAAATATGTTGTTTGAAATAATTTAGATTTAGATGTGTCCAAAATAAAAGTTTTTATAAGTAGATGTTAACTACAAAATTTAATACAAATAGTTTATAGATAGAAAAATATCTTCTTCCATTTATAAACTTTATTCTTTCTTCATTTTGCAACTTGATATGCTGTCCAAAACTAATTCATTTGAATTCAAAAATCAAATGCAATAAAATAAAATTTTTAAATAAAAATTGTAACACCTCACAAAATTAAAATTAAAGCTTCTATTAAGACAATTAAAGTATTAACATCATGTATATCTTACAATACTCCATAGTTAACATGCATCAAGATTACATAATAATCATAATAATGCTAAACTGAAATTTTAAAACATATTTACAATATCAGATACAAGTTTTCAAAATATAATAATATTCCTAACAGCATCTTTCAACCTAGATGATCTCCCAAATATCCATCTGCAGCACTATTTGTTCCCGTGTCAAGACACGATCATCACAGATAATCAAACACAATATAACCAAAAGCAAATGGTAAGCTAACCAAATTTTAACAAATCAAAAACATTCAATTTCATGTATCATCACAATATAAGAATCTAACACACTACAAACATGACTCTACTACCGGAAGACTTGTGCATTGAATAGACTCTGAGATACGCACCTGTCATACATATCTGTGAATCATCAATCATGTATGACAGGGTTAGTCCTCCTGAGACTTTTTCTAACCAGCTATGTTTCAAGCTGTAGTTCAGATCTCCTTCGACTCTCACCGCCTAGTAATGATCATCTATTTGATTCCTATTACTAGTAGAGTCAGCATATCAATCGTTATTGATCAGGACCTTAGACAATGCACTTCCTAATTAACCAAGACATGGGTGTTTTCTTTCCTGAAAACACTATGCCTAGGCTTTGACCAACTTTATCAACACTTTTAACAACATCACATCACAATATAGATCTCTACTCATGTATTCATTCACTTTTAAATTTCAATCTCAATATTTAAAGAAGTCACTAAACCATCAATATAATTAAACTTAAATTATCAATTAATGTATTTTATTAAATACATACATTGTATTCCAAAAGAGTTAAATAATCGGAAACAAAAGCCAATTTTTTTTTTAGCTTGAGCTAGCCCAATTTTGCTCGGGCTAAAATAGCCCTCGCCTGAGCGAAAAATTTATCGCTTGGGCGAAAATAGTCCAAAGAACATGGTCTTTTTTTTGCCTTAACGAAAATACTCTAGCCTGGGCGAGAATACCTCATTGCTTGGGCGAAAGATTTCTCGCTTAGGCGAAAACACTCCAGAAAGCACACTTGCTCCAGGGGCTTTCTGCCCTGGGTGACTATACCCTCGCTTGAGTGAAACTACTTTCTCGCCTAGGCGAGGAACTTCCCGCCTGGGCGAGATGCTGTTGCCTGGGCGAATTATGTAGAAAACATAAGTTATCAAACAATTTATGCAGTTTTTACTACCACATAGCTACTACACATGTCTCAGATGACTAACTTAACTAGGAATTCAACTTGCATTCCATCAATTTCCACATGCTCATCATGCGTACCAGAATGAATAAACTATCACAAACTCAACTTAAATTTCATGTCAGCAAATAAACCATCACAAATGCATTTTCACAGATATATTTTGAATGAAACCCTAACTCACAAACAAATTGGAATCAAGTAAAATGCAAGTCAGCTTCCCTTACCTGAATTGCACTAGAAGTTATTTCTACAGCCCCAAAGCCTAAGATCTTCAAGAACTCGAATCTGCACTAAAGGACCTCTGATCAACGATCAGACTAAAGCACTAGGGAACTGAGCTCACAAAGGCACTATCTGATAACTCAGAGGCCACATGCAAGCTCATAAGGTAGAGGAAAACGAAAACCTAAAAATGGCTCTAAGGGAAGAGGGTAGAAAATGAACTTACTCTAACGGAGATTCTGATCGAGTAGACTTGCTTTATTCTCCGTCGGGAGTCCAACTGTGAGCTCCGCTTGAGAAACTGATGAGGTACGGAAGCGGAGACTTAGAGAGAAGTCAGAGAAAAAAGAGAGGTAGGGATTTTAGAGAGATGATGACTCGAGTGGAAATGAAACTTGACTACTTACTTTTTCTATAAATACGCGTTTTCAGTTTAATAATATAATAATCAAGTGTTCATTCCACTTCTACCATTTATTCTCAAATGACAGATTTTCTAAATTGTTACAAAAATAACAATTCACTAGTCATTTAATAAATTAATTAATTTATCATTTTTTAGAAACTAATATTTTAAGTAAAACTTTGTATTAAAGTTTATTTATTTTACTTCAAACAATAATTAAAAATAATGTGAGTTCAAAAATTAAATACAATAAAAATAAATACTTTTAAGTAAAAATCACAATTCATATAAAAGTATAATAGTTATTTAATGAATTAATTAATATATCATTTTTCAAAAACCAACACTTTATATAAAATTTTATAATAAAGTTTCTTTATTCTACTTCTTGTGTGTAACTAAAGATCTTCCTCAAATGCACTCGACTTTGAGAAAATTACAGTGCTTCTTTAATCATAATTTTTTATACTTAAAGTTAAATAAGTTATCTCACAATAAATTTTTATGTTAATTTTATTCAACTCTCTTCACCCGAAATTTTATATATAACAATATTATTATTAAAATTCAAAATTCAAAATTTAAATTAAATTAAAACAACAAAATTGAATAAAGTTAATGATAATAAAATGTATAATCAACATTTACAACAAGAAAGTTTTACATTAATTTTATTAATGATTTAGTGCCACATTAATTTCAATAAAACAAAAATAAACATTATTAGAAAAAGTTTACATTAACAAAAGAATAAATATTTAAATATAATGATTAGTATATGGATTTTAATGGTTATAACAAAATTTTATTTTATTAAAATTTAAAAGAGTTAATCGTGTAATATAATTAATTATTTCTTCAAAATCAAATACATTAAAATCAACATCATTAATTTCAATAATTTAAAGTACACATAATTAATTTATTAAAAAAACATGTAAACACTAGCTAAACAAACATATATAATATTCAAATTTACTACATACTCTAAACAATAGTATACATGTAGAAAAATGAACTACGATAAGATATTTCACCATTTAGCATAATTCTTTTAAAAACATAGTTGAATTATCCCCCATATCAATCTAATCATCTTTAAATATTTCTTTTCCAAAATTAAACCATTAAAAACTTTTTCATATTTATTTCTAACTCATGATTTTTTCATACTCACGTCACATAATAATTTTACTCAAAACATCATTCGAGTTTATATCAAATAAAATTAAATCTTAATATACTCAACAATCTATTACAAACTACTTCTTAATTGAAGAAATTTGAATATCATAAAAACAAAACAATCAATTGAACAAATTTTAGAAATCACTATTAACTAAATATGAACTTTATTAGTCAAATATTTGTAGAAATATATTTTATTTCCTAATTTATCCAACATCATTCTAAATCTATTTTTTTAAAGTTATGTTATGAATCATATTTTTTTAAGATACTAGAAACACTCAATCTAAAATTTTGAAATAACATTGTACAAAAAATTTTTCTTAGAGGATGTTATATGAAAACGTTTTAGGCTGAGTTTAAGAGGGGGGTGAATTGAACTTTGAAAGATTTTTCCTAATTTAGACTTTTGAAAATAGTTTTCACAATTTGAAAAAATTTAATGATTCTTGGTGCTAAAGATATAAGATGCAATAAAGAAATAAACTGATTCAGACCACGAATGAACCAATTTGTTTTACAGACAAATAGAAATTTTCAAACAACACATACAGCAGATTCACAATCACACACCAGATTCACAACAGCACTTTATGCATATCAAGTTCACACAGTTTCAAAAGCAATATTACACTGAGAACTGAATAACACAAAATTCCAAATTTGAATGAGAGCAAAGAAGAACAAAATTACAAAATACCAATTTGAAACACCTAACACAGCTCTATATTGATTTTAGTCAATATTAATAAATCTGATAAAGTTTCGTAACACCAGCAATTAATACAGATTTGAGAATTATTCAGAATACAAATTCAATTGTCCAGTTATGCTAAGAATACAGAACCAGAACACAACTTCTGCAGTATTACAACAATTCAGATAGAGGTTCAATTCTTTAAAAAGTCACAGATACAAAATCTTATATGTAATACAGCATTTGAAAAGAAACAATATGTTAAGCAATATTTCTTTGGCAACTACAACAAATTTATCAGAACCAACAAAGAGTTCAAGTTATAATGAACAATTCAATTTTCAGCAGAGAACTTAAACCAGTTTTATCAAGATTACCATAAATTAATTCAATCTTTCAATTAAATTCAATGTGCAGCTCAAGAACAATACAGAATTGAAAGAGAAGGGTCAAGAATAATAGAACACAGTCAATTATATTGGTTCACCCTTCCTCAAGGGCTACGTCCAGTCTCCTTTGCCACTCAAGCAAAGAAAATTTCACTAACTTTAATCAATTGTTTACACACAAATAATTACACAATTCTTACTTCCCGTAAGAATCAAACACCCACTGAAATGAGCACCTACTCCCCGTAGTCCCCACTCAAATCAACAATCACACACAGGCTAAACCTATAGCCTACAACAATACACAGAGTTTCAACAGTTTCACAGATTTGCAATCAATTTACACAAATATTGAAACAAAAAGGGATCAAGAATGGAAAAGAAAAGTAAAACTCCCGGATTGACGCGCAGAAGAGGCCTTTGCACAGTGTTGAAGAACTCCAATAGCACAGAATGGTTCAAACGTTACTCTTCAACAAAAAGCCTCAATCGATTTTCCTCAAGAACTCTCAATTTCACAAAAGTGTTTCTCACTGGTTTTTCTGCTGTAATGATTCTCTATTTTCGTATCTATGTTATGGTACATTTTAGAAACCTCACTGTTTTTATAGACGAAAAGGCGCCAAATCAATTTTTCAAAAGACCGTTAATTCAGTTCTGTCAGGCATCGAATAACTCGATTTCATGAAAACAGGAATCGCTTTATTTGAGCCCAGTGCAGTATTTAAAAACCAGTTTAATCCAAAACTTGGCTAACTCTTTAGTTTAAAATTTTAAACACTTTTAGACCTTTGTGCTATTGGATTTCTCCTTGACTATGCATAGGTTCTTTGCCAATCAAGCCTAAACCCACTTACACCAGACTAAGACCTAAACCACATCCAATTGCTTGCTTGCTTTGCCTTGTTGGACATGTCTTGTATGACTTCATCAAATTATTAGTCTTGTGAAAGTACTAATATTATAGTTTTATCTATTACAAAAGTTGGGTACATGAAAGGTATCTAAACATGTAAGAAAGCTATCTAGATTTAAAAGTTAATAGAAAAACTCAAACACATGGAACAAAAGATTGTTGTAGTTAATAGAAAAACTCAAACACATGCAACAAAAGATTGTGTTTTATGATGCTGAGAATGTCTTGCAAGAAATTTTTTCTTTCATTTGATGACAAACACATAATTATACTATTACTCTTTGTTTGAACAGTAGTAGAAAAAGTGTAGATATGAAAAAAAATCACTCTAAAAAGATTATATGGGTGGATTTTGCTTAATGAAAAGATAAATAATATGGATGATAAAGATGATTTAACTAATTTATTAAAATCTTTATGTAAGAGAATGTGAGAAAATAAATTTATATTAAAGAGATTGTACTTTAATATTCTTTTCTTATTATAAAAAGGAATTACACAGTTTCTTTTCTTTTCTATTTTTTTTAGATGAGAAAAAGATTAAAATAAAAAACTATAATTTCTCTTTTAAAATAGTTATATTTTCTTATTTTCTAGAGAGAATTATAAAAAAAAATACTGTCTTTTTTATTTTTATCTTTTTTATTTTAATGGTAACTTATTATGTTATTACTAGGCTACATAACACTTTCTTTTTCAATGAAAGGGTAATGGGTTAGTATACCAATTAACAAAAAAAAATTCAGAAAAAAAAAAAGAGCATAAATAGCACTAACTCGCTATAATTGGGCTGTGCCTCTGAATCCGTCGCTCACAATGAAGCTGCCTAACTGTGAGCCTGTGACTCTCTGATTGTGCTTGTCTCTTTTGATTAGATAATGATTAGCTGCTAGATAAAGGTGTTCATAGCTTTTCACATTTTTCCTTGTCCTGTTTCTTTTGCTGGATTCACCTTTTGCTATGATTTTGTTGCCTTGCAAAGCAATGCACCCTGTGCAAAATCAGAACATCAATGCTAACTAACTGTTTGTGGGTCTTGAACGCATCAATGCCACAGGATTGAACATTATATATTTTTTTAATCTCTAATCTGCTTCTGTTTTCTACATCTCTGTTCTGTTCTGTCTCTTTGGCCACAACTTTCCTTTACCTTTCACAGAACACAGAGTGGAAGTTCCACTTTTTAGCTCCTTTTCTTCTCATCAATGAAGAGACTCAATAACTCAAACACTATGGCTACTTCCCTTTCCATGTGCCCATCAAAAGGTATAGAAATCATTAAAATAATCCCTGACCCTTCTCTCTATTTGCTTCCTTCTTCTGCACCACTCATTCCTCAGATACCCTTTTTCACAGCATAATTCTCATCCACCCACTTGAGTGAAGAATGGACCAATACCAAAAAAATCTCTTCTTTTTTTCTGGGGTGTGACAAGTTTTCCATTTCAACAATTGTGCATGCAGGTTTGAATGAGAGGAAGGAAACTCAGGGCTACAGTGAAGAGTTTCAGGCAATGCTAGATAGACTAGACCAAGAAGACAGCTATGAAGATTGTAGCTTAGTGTTGGAGAAGAAAAGGAGGCTGAATCTTGACCAGGTGAAAGCCTTAGAGAGAAACTTTGAATTGGACAACAAGCTTGAGCCAGAGCGCAAGTCAAAGCTTGCTGAAGAACTTGGTCTTCAACCAAGACAGGTTGCTATTTGGTTCCAAAATCGTCGAGCTCGTTGGAAAACCAAGCAATTGGAGAGAGACTATGGCATTCTCAAGTCCAATTATGATGTTCTCAAGGTTGAGTACAATAATCTTGAACAAGACAATGAGGCTCTCAGTATTCAGGTACAACAAAAACTTTGATTGCAAGCAATAAAAACAGCATTTAATTAAGCTTTGGTTAGCTTGATCAAATCACTACTCTAATCATCTTCTTACTTTGATTGCAAACCCAGTTGGATTTCACTCCTTGTTTGACTATTGTTTTGAAAAATATTTGTTTTTTTTCTAAAATTACCAATAAAAGGTGTGACTTTTAGAAACTGATACTGTTGATCAGCACAGAAAAAGAGAAATATAGCAAACTTTTTCAATTGTCTCACTATTTTGGTTGTTAAAATATTTATATTGGGAACACTTTCTAAAATCTTGATTACTTTTGAAACAAAAAAGTGAGAAGGAGTTCAAGCATGTCCTTAATGTGCAGATTTTGAGGTATTTCTTGTGGTCCTTGGTGTGTGAACTACAGGTAAGAGAATTGAAAGAAAAGTTGTTGAGAGGTAAAGCTGAAAGCAATGAGTCAATGAAAGAAGAATCTCCCATTTCAGAGGTAAGAGACAGAGGAGCATCAGAGAGCAATTCAAATGGTGTGATTAAGGAAGAAAGCAATGTTGATTCTGCTTTTTGTGTGAATGATGGATCTTTGCCCAGTTCAAGCTCAGTGTTCCAATACTCTGATTCAAAAGGGTCACCTGATAAAATGTTTCAGACTCAGTTTATCAGAATGGAGGAGCAGAATTTCTTTAGTATCAATGAGTTCTGTTTCTTTTCAGTTGATCAATCCCCTACCCTGTAATACATCATATGCATAATCATTCAATAGCATTGCCAATGCATAGACTTCATAATGTCTCTAATTTCAAATTGATTGGCTTCAAGTAATGGCTAAATAAAATGGGATTTATGTTTTGTGATCCTTAAAAAATAGGACTTTTGTAATAGAAAAGACTTTAAATCATACAAGATTCATTATAGTTAATGATGTATTCCCTATTTGTATTGTGACTACCAAAAAACAGAAACAAACAAATTAAAAGAGTTGATTTTTTAACCAATAGTTATGGAAAAAGAATGTGAAAAGATTTGAATTGATTCACCTCTCAAAAGTGCAACTATATTTGTAAATTCAATCACTTTTGCATTTTTTTTTTTCTTTCTTAACATGGGGTGGGAGAAAATTTTCTTCACATAATGTTTTCTTTCCTTAAAAGTATAAAACAAAATGTTCAAAATGAATTACATTTCCATTGAGGGAGGTCCCCATTAATGAATTTGGCAAGGGAAAAGTTGAGCTTTAGTGTGCAAGGAGACATTTTAGATGAAGAAAAGTGGCTCATAGTCATATAGCAGACTGTCCCATTACTAACTTTTGTGCTTTCATATTCTTTTTCTCAGTCAGATCTCAGATGGGTGATCACAGCATGTGGTAGGTGAATCTGGTGAAATCATCCTCACCTTTTGCAAACTAATTTCTTACACAACCACAATGCTACTTCCTTATGCTTTCATTTTCCCACATGCTTTTGCTTCTTTGCTTCTTCTAGCTCACATCATGCATCTTTTGTCTTTTCTTCAATCTCTCTTTCATGCCTCTCAAAGTCCTATGCTTTGTTCAACAAAGGGGAGAGAAATATGTAATTTGGAAATAAGATGCTAGAACAGAAATAATTGAAGAAATAAAGTAAAAAACAAATTGTTTTTTAAAGAAGAGACTACACAAATTATTATCTTTTTCACTTTTTTGAAGTAAATACAGCCTTAGGGAAACACCAAGATAGAAAATAAAAAAGGAAGTAAAAATTAAAAAGAAGTCGAAAAAAATACAAAATTTCTGACATTAAAGAATCAGTAATGGTACAAGAGAGTTGTTTCACAAATAGTTTTTTTCTTTTTTTGTGTAATTCTTAAAAAAAGTTTTTTTTTTTCTAGTTTTTTCTTAAAAAGTACAGTCAGTTATTAGTTTTCATAAATATGAAAGTTAAATTCAATTAACAAACCACTATCAATATTAATCTTTGGATATATCAGTATACAAAATGAATACAGTGGCGTCACAGTTTTTAAAAATTGGGATATAGTCTTTTTTTCAATTTCAAAGAATGACATTTTGATCCTTATTTTTCATAGACAAATAGTTAAGAAAGAATATTTTTTTATAAAACAAAATACAAAAACATTTACACTTGTATATGCAAAGCAATTACTATTAATTCAAAATAGAAAAAAAAATCATGGCGAGCATGAAAATTTTCATAAAAATAGTCGGTTGAACTTTTCAGAAAGACAATTACAAATTCAATATATATTTCGTATTAACAAATAAGCATTATGAACTTTCATTCTCAAAAAAAGTAATGCTAACTTTTTTATCTATTATTATTAAGAATTTTTTTTTAAATCGTTTTTGTTGTAACAATTTTTATTAATTTTATCTCTATTAATATAACTCATTTTATTAGTTTACTTTCTATAACTATTTTTTTAACTCAATTAACTACTTATAATTAAAATATTATTTGATAAAATTGTAAAATTATTCATTTTATAATTAGTTTTATAAAAATATTATTTATTTTAATAATGATAAAAGGACATCCGCTTTCTACTAATATTAAAAAAATAGTTAATTAAAATTTATCTTCAAACAATTCATAAAAGCAGTAAACAAATTCATAGAAAATATATTAAAACATTTGCTTTTAATTAAGAAATATAAAAATTGGTTTTCCAACTGTAATAAACTACACAATAATATTCACTTAATCTTTTATGTGAAGAAAATTTCCACACCTTCTAAAGTAAAAGCTCGTGTTTCAAAATGCATTTTTTAAGTCAAAGTCTTGCTTCTTGCCGAATCTTGTTTCCAAGACAACTCAAAAAGATGTTTATTTTTTCAAAAAATCTTAAAAAACGAAAGAAAGATAACTTATTATTTTCTCCCGACAAACTCTGGTTTATTCCACGTTATCATAGAAAAACACAAATTATTATTTATTTTTTATTTTCTTTAGTTTATAATTACAAGAATTAAATTAGAAAAAAAGATTTTTTACTTGTTTTCATATAGATATATACAGAGAAACAGATGAATACACAGAGTAATTAATGAATGATGGATAGAAATATCTCATTATTATATTTCTAATCAAATAACTTTTCATTTTATATCAATTTTTTTGAGGTATGCAAAAATATTGAGGAATAAATGCAAGTTGCGTAATAAAATCTTTCATTTTCTAATGAACAGTTAATCAGCATATGATTAAAACATCTATAAAGGGGCTATTAGAAAAGTAAACAAAAGTTTAAGGCCACAGCTTCAAGTAAAAATAAAAACGATAAATAAATTATGCTTTAATTATAAAAAATAAAGTATACTTTAATGGTAATTGTCAAATTCATCATTGAAATTAATAAAAATAAATCCTAAAATTATATATTTTTAATCAATTCAGTTCTCAAAATTACAAGAAAAAATAAATTAATCCTTAAAATAAATAAAATAACGAAACGATCCTTAAAATTGTAATTAGAAAATTGTTCTTCAACTGTTTTAATTCACCAGTGACATATAAACATAGAAAAAATGTTCAATATAACCAAGGTTCAATTTGTTGTAAGAAAATAAGATTCAATTCGTTTTATCATCATAATTTTAAAACTAAAATTGACCATTAATTTATAATTTTAAACACTATTTCGTCGTCTTATTTATTTGAGAATCAATTTGAGTGTCTATTTTTAATTTTAAATGCCAAAATTCATTGAGATATACAATTATACTTTTTCTTGAATTTTAAACAACCAATTTCATGTACTACTATAACTTTACGATTTAAATCCATACATTTTTATGATGAAAATTATACCAAAACCATAGTTATTTTAGAAAATCGCAATTTACTTAAAATAGAATAATAGTATAATGATATTTAGATTCTACTTGAAATGCCCAAATCAAATTTTAATTTCTATAATTTAAAAAAAAAATTAAACTAGGAAAAAAAAAGTTAATTTAATTTTTCATTAACTTAAAAGCTACAATAATTTACTCTTTTTAACTTGAATTAAACATAATTAAACCTAATAAAACAGTTAACTGTAAATAGTTGGTTAGGGTTGGAGTTAATAAGGGGTAGGAAGATGATAGAATTAGAGTAGCTAGGAGAGGAAAATAGGAGGAGAATAGTAAGTGAAATAGAAAGGACAGTGAAGCAATGAAGAGATGGAAGTGTGAGGAAGAAAAAGATGATGAATTTGGAAGAGAAAGAGGAGCAAGTGATGGAGGTGATTTGAGCAGAGGTCATTGTCCCACTTTTGTGCATGTTAGTGGGAAAGAGAGAGTCTATAAAGTTGGCTACCACACCATACCTATTCATCAATGTTTAGCTTTTGTCAGAGGTAGGACCCTTCTTTTCTGCCATCTTTGACTCTTCTCAACCTGCTCACAAATTAACCTATATACAAATAAATGGTGTTTGGTTGTTCTTTCCTTGTCTAGAGCAAATAAATGCACAAATTTTTTCCCAACAGGTGCACCCTTTGTAGGAATGGCAGGGATTGTTATTTAAGGTGAGAATGTAGTTTGAGAGGCTGAAATTTAGGAGTTGTTTTGTACTAGACTCTTGGAAAATTTATCCGTTGGAAAACTAAATTCTGATGTTGTTTTTCTCTGGGAAAATGAAGAAAAATTAAAGAATATTTTTTTGATAAATCTTATTACGGGATATTATTTAAAAATTAAGAGAGTTATATTATTAATTATTTTTTAAAATTAATAAAAATTAATTATTATTGATATAAATAATTAAAATACTTCTTAAAGTGCGTGAATTATACTGGAATTTGTTTTCAGGTAACTGATTCATGAAATACCATATTATTCTAAATTTAAAAGGGACTTTATCTTATTTTATTTACTTCTATTCTGTTATTATAAGTTAGTATTTGTATGATTTTATGAAATGGATTAGTCAAGGTATACGCGTTAGAGTACTATTTTACTGATTTAGGTTATATTTAGTTCTACAGATCGATTTACTCGGACGGATGAGAAGTAGGAAAAGTGAAAAAATTGATAAATAAAAAATTGTTAAAAATAAAAAACGATGCTAAAATTTATACGGTTCATTTTTTCTTATGTGGAGCACAAATTTGAAAGAAAAGTTGTTTTAAAATATTTTTAAATAATTAATTTAATTATTAATATATTTATATAATAATAAAATTACAAATTATTGTAATAATTAAAATAAATTTAAAAATTAATAATTTAATTATGTAATATATTATAATAATATCATAAATTTAATTGATAATCGATTATATATATAATATAATCGATTATACGTTATAAAGTTAACATATAATCGATTATTGATATAACGTATAATCATAATCGATTATATATTAATATAATATATAATTGATTATATATATAAAATAAATTTTATATTATAAATTTAATATATAATGTATGATTCATTATATTAATTATGATTTATAATATAATAAAAAATAATATTTAATAAAATTTTATGTATTAAATTAATTTATATAATTATAATATTTAATCATATAATTGACAAAAATAAATAATAATTATAATAACTAAAATTAAATATATAATATGATAAAATTAAATATAATTATTAATAATAAATATTAAAAATAGTATAATATAAATTTAATATAAAAATAATTATATTAAAAAATAATAAAATTATAAATTTAGTGCAGTATAAATTTAATAAATAAACTTAATATTAATATTAAAATAATATAATTGTAAAATAATAATTATAATAATAATAATAATAAAAGTTAAATTATAATAATAATCAAAATAATTTTATAAAATAATATTAATAATAATAATAACTTAAGTTTTAATTTAATTTTAATTTTAAAATAATTGCTTTATAATTTTATCAACTAAAACAATAATTTATCTAAATTAATTTTAATTTTAATCTTATTTAATAAAAAATATTTTATTAATTATATCTATCAAATGACGTATAAAATTTTATAAACTTTTTCTTCTTTTCTGTTATCATCTCTTTATTCAAACAATTAAATTTTCTTCTCAAATCCACTCTCTCAACTAAACAAACAAAATTTATGTTTTATTATACAATCATACAAACATATAGTGTTCAAAGGAAATGACCATTATGTGCCTAATGTCCATTAATTAAGCTTAAACAATGTGAAAAAATCTACCAGGGATATTTGGTTGTAGGAAGAAATCGGAAAGAAAAAAAGGTGAGACGAGATAAAGGAGAATATGAGGAAATAAAGAAAAATCTGCGAAATTCTTGAGAGAAATTTTTTTTTTTTCATTTACAATTGTACAAAATTTGAGAAAGTTATTTCTGTCAAAAATTATTACGGTAATTTTAATTCGTACAAAATATCTGTCTCGTGGGAATAATTGATAAAGTTAAAATTAACCTATGAAAATAATATTAGAATGAAATTAGTTTACAAAGTAAGACGTACTATTATAAAATATTTTGTCTATTTATTTTTTTATCTTTTTATATTACATTTTATTATTAACTCAAGAATGAGAATTATTGTAAAAATATATTTTTAAAAAATTTTAGTCAAATAAATCAATTAAATTATAAAATAGTATTGATTGTTCTCATTCTTGTAAAAATATATTTTTAAAAAATTTCAGTCAAGTAAATCAATTAAATTATAAAATAGTATTGATTGTATTATATGAGACATAAAATCTTCTATGTGATTATTTATCATACAAAATTATTATTTGAATATTTAACATTAGACAATATTTGAAAAAAAGTTTTTAAAAATTAATTAAAACATAATTTAATATTTCCTTCTTATTTTTTTCTGTTTTATACAAGGATCGTATCTTATGTAATGAAAATGAACAATTTTCACTTTTTTAGAGTTTTTAGAAGTTAAAAACATTATTTGACAACTAACATATTATTAATAGGAATAAGAGTGTTTCTCTCCGAGTATATTATAGTGTTTAGAAATAACCTAGAATAAAGTTAAAAACAAACAACAAAAGTTTCGTATACGAACTTTCCTTTTGAATATTATATTGAATTTCTATCTTCAAGTGATGACTTTTTTTTCATTTATCATGATTTATGAAGTAGCAGATTCATCACCTTTTTAATCTTGTCCATATTTTGGTTTTCTTTGACTAATTTTCCATCAAAATGGTTACGAGGGTGGTTAGAATTAATAAAATATATAACAACCTAAAACATTTGTGATTTGAGTAAAAGTGGTAAAACTAGAATAAATATTTGATTATTATATTATTAAACTAAAAACATGTATTTATAAAAAAGTAAGTACTGAAGTTTAAAATTCTTGAGTCACCATTTTTCTAAAATTATTGACTTCTTTTTTCTCTGACTTCTCTCTAAGCGTTCACTTTGGTTTCTCATCAGTTTTTCGAGCAGAGCTCACCATTGGACTCGTGACGGAGAACAGAGCAAGTCTACCTGATTAGAATCTCTGTTAGAGTAAGTTTGTTTTCTGCCTTCTTACCTTAGAGTCAGTTTTAGGTTTTCGTTTTCCTCTGTCTTCTGAGCTTGCATGTGGCTTCTGAATTATCAGATCGTGCCTCTGTGAGCTCAAAGGTCATTTGATGTAGATTAGGGAAGCTACTTGCATGTTTGTCTGATTCTAGTTTGTTTGTGAGTTAGGTTTTTATCAAGGTGTGTCTCTGAAGATGCATATTTGATGGTTTCTATGCTACCATGAAACTTAAGTTGAGTTTTGATTGTTTATTCATTCTTCTATGCATGACGAGTATGTGGAAAATGATGGAATGCAAGTTGAATTTCTAGTTAAGTTAGTCATCTGAGACATGTGTAGTAGCTATGTGGTAGTAAAAACTGCATAACTTGTCTGATAATTTGTTGTTTTCTGTATAATTTGCCCAAACGACATAAGTCGCCCAGGCGAGAATGGTTTCGAGGAGCAATTATGTTCTCTTGACTGTTTTCACCTAAGCGAGAATTGTCTCGCTCTGGCGAGAAAGTAGTTTCGCCCAAGCAAGGGTATGGTCGCTAAGGCGAAAAAGCCCTTGGAGCAAGTGTGCTCTCTGGAGTGTTTTCGCCGGGGCGAAAAATCATTCGCTCAGGCGAGAAGATAATCTCGCCTAGGATAGGATATAATCGCCCAGGCGAGAATAGCTATGATGCAAGTGTGTTCTTTGGACTGTTTTCGCCCAAGCGAGAGAATTTTCGCTCAAGCGAGGGGGATTCTCGCTCAAGCTAGATGTTCGCCCAAGCTAAACCCTAAAAAAAAATTATTTGGCTTCTTGTCTCGTTTGTTTAATTCTTCTGAAATGCACTGTATAGATTTAATATAATAAATTAATTATTACTTTAATTTAACAATGTTAATAATTTAGTAATTTTTTTCATTTTGAGATTAAGATTGAAAGGTGTATGATTGATACATGAAAAGATATTTATGTTATGTTGTTATGGAGCTGATAAAGTGTCTATGAGTTGGTCAAGGTCTAGACATAGTATTTTCAGGAAAGGAAAAACCCGTATCTAGGTCATATAGGATGTGCATTGTCTAAGGATCTGGTTAACGATTGATATCCGGACTCTACTAGTAATAGGAATCAAATAGATGATTATTACTAGGTGGTGAGGGTAGAATGAGATCTGAATTGGGTGACTATAACTTAAAGCATAGTTGGTTAGAAAAGTCTCAAGGGAACTAACCCTGTCATACATTATTGATGATTCATTTGTTGGAGGCTGTGTGAGTTAACAGCTTGGAGATGTATGTTAGGTGCATGTCTCGGGGCCTATTCAATGCACGAGTCTTCCGAAAGTAGAGTCAAGTCTATAGTGTGTCAGACTTTTGTGAGGATATATGAAACTGAATGAAATGCTTGAGTTGTGTTCATCTTTGCACTTGAATTGAATGACTTTGAATTTCTCAAAATTGGTTAGCTTACCTTTTTGTTGTGTTTGTGTTTGATATCTGTCTCTGATAACCGTGTTTGGCACTGAGAGCAGATGGTGCTGCAAATGAATCACTTGGGCTGAGTGATGCTGATAGGGATAGTGTTTATTTTGGAAAACTTACTAATGGTTTTGTAAATACATGTTTAAGATTTCAATTTAGTATGAATATGTATTTTGATGCATATTATTTATGGATTACTGTAAGATATGCATGATATTAATATTTTAACTGTCTTAATAGAAAATTTAATTTTGTAGGTTGTTAAAAAATGAGTTTTATACTTATTTTATTCAAGAGGTTTTATTTATAGTTTTTTTTTTCATTGTTTCTTTATTCTAAGTTTCTCTTTCAAATCTATCAAGTGTTATTATTTGATTGTTGATTTATGTGACTGACTTTGTTAATTATATGTTTTATTTAAATTGGCCTTATTTCCATTTATTAGTTAAAGTCTTAGTCTTGTATTGTTTATGATTAATTTAATGAATCTTATTATTAAATAATATTTTGTGAATATGCTTAAGAATATACTAAAATATCTATGAGGAGGCATATAAGAGGCCACGTCCTACTTCTCATTTCCAGTGCTAGGTATCAAATTGTTAAAATGCGCTGAAATTTTAAATTTATACGGAATAATGGGCAAAAGAAAAATAAATGAGAAATTTGAAAAAAATACTAAAATTGAGTGTTAAAAATATAATTAAATTAAAATATCAATTTAAATTTTTTATAAGACTTTAAATATTCAATATGATGACTCAATGTTTGTCTGAGTATAGCACTAGTTAGCTTTAAATTAAACTTTTCACCATGTTATTGAAAAAAAAAATGGAAGAAATAAATAAGAGAAGAATGCGATATAGCAAAATAGTTTTTTCTTTATTTAGTTACGTAATATTATAAGAGAATGAATTAAAGTGAAATCAACGTGTTTGTTTTGTTTTTGAAATGAAAAAATAAATAAAAAACTTAGAAGTGTTGCCTTATATGTTAAATGGTTAATTTTTTTTTTTTTTATATACTATATTAACTGTTTAATTAAACATAAAAATATTGATATATGATTTTTTAATTTTATAAAACATCCTATAAAATTATTTCACTCTTTATCCCACAAAAAATGAGTTTAAATTAATAATAAAGAAAGACTACTAAATAATTTTGTTAAAGTATGCTGATCCCATTTTTTTATCCAAACCACAATTAAGTTAGATGACTATTTTAAAAGTTCATTCTGTCAAGTTATACCTATTTGATAAAGAAACTTATTTAATAACATGTAACATTTTGAAATAACATTTTTTGATAAAGAAAGTTCAATGAAGAATTGCATTTCCCAATTACGTGTAAGTAACATCTCTCTTCTTGTCGGAGAGAAAATAGAAAAAAGAAACTCCTAACAATCATCACCACTACTATTTTTATCACCAAAAAAGAAATGACATTTTGCAATTGGGCAACAGTTTTTCTAAGCATTGTTAACTACTTACAAGAAGAATAGATTTACAAATAACTCAATATTTATAGATATTTTTTTAAAATTATTTTGATATTGATAAAAAATATCTGAATTCAATGATATAGTTTCCCTTTTATATATTTTTAAATTACTGAAATAGTTAGTTTATTTAGTATTTTACTTTTAAATTTAAAGAATTGTAATTTCTTTATTTATATTTTATAATTAAAAAATATCTATTTTATATTAAATTTTTAATAATACAGTACTTCTCTTGTTTAATTTTTATTTTTTATGATAAATTTATTTAACAAATATTAAGTGAATATTTCTATTATCTCAAAGATAAGACTCATAATTTGTTACTATTAAAATATTTAGAACAAAAGTAAATATAAATTTCCAGTTAAAAATAAGATAGATATAATTAAACTATCACAAGCTTTCTATTACTATTATTATACTTTCATGAAAGACAATATTACTTGAATACAGAGTCTGGAGTCGAGAATAATAAATGTTTTTGCGGAGTCTAGAGGCTGAGAATAAGGCTACAATGGATCAACTATATCGATCCTGGGTAAAGCTTCAGTCTTTAATGTACGGGTTGAGGGTGATAGTGTTTTCCGGTCGCTGGTCCTTGTCTCTTAGGGTTTCAATTATCCAAATAAGATCTGAGCCAAAAAAGTCATTTTCTCTTTTCCTGCTTGCTATTTATACCAGTACGTGTTATTATTGTTTCTCCAGTAGGGGAAGACGTGCAGCCTCTGTGTCAGTGGGGGCGTATCATCCCTGTGTCAGTAGGATATCTTGCTTTTGCATGCCCTGTCAGGAGAAGACGTGTAGTCTCTGCTGCTAAAACTGTTTTTTCTTGCGGTCTGTCAGGAAAGACAGTGATTTACTCATTTTTCAAAAGAGTATGCGCTGGAACTTGTTCCTGTGTCAGAATACAAGTGCTGGTTTCCAATGCAAATAAGTGGGAAACTGGTTCGTGAGAGGTTGCTGGATACTTGCTGATCCATGTGTATTTCTGGTTGTGAACCTATCATCCTGAAGGCCGAATAGATGTTATATACCTCTTGGCTTGAGTATTGGGGTTCTCGGCCACTCCTCGTATGGCCGGATAGTACAAGATTAATTATGAACCAAACTTACCTTTTTTTTTTTTTTCATTCACAATTTTTTTCTTTTTTTCGTTTTAAAAAATAATTTTCAGGAAAAATAGATAAGGCATCTAATACAATGAATGTATAATTATCAATTGTGCTGCTAAAGCAGCTGTAGCATGCTACTAGCCATAAATGTCACACAAATAATATAAAAGAAATTAATTTTGTAATCACTTTTATCTTTGTAGGTTGGATAGATTTGTCTCATATGACAAGGTTCATTAACGTTTTTAAAAGTAAACGCATTATTATATTATCATATCTACACTGAGACGTAGAAGTAGGTAAATATTAGCATGTTTAAAATTTTATCTGATAAATTTTAGTTTTAATTGCATTTTTATTAAATTTACAATTGAAGTGATTTTTCATATAAATACTGGTGTAGTGCTGTTTATAAAATAAAAAAATAAAGAATAAAAAGTAGAGAAAGAAATTGATAAAGTGTTATTAGCGGGTTTGAATCCCACTTCTATCTTTGTTCAAAAATAACACTCACTAGAGTAATCAATTTAATATATAATTTTGAAACTATATTATGTATAGTTTAAATAAAATATATGTTTATTGTTGTTATTGGGATAGTAAATCAATTTGCTTTTGTTATCGTTACTTGAACTCCACTCGATTTTAATGACCGATCTCATCTGTGTTTTCGTTCTTATATATGTTTTTATTTTAAAATATTTTTAATTTATTAGATAATTTTAAAAAATTATATTAAATTTTAATTGATCTTTACTTTCGTAATTTATTTTTAGATTATATATTTAATTATTTTTATTACTTTTTTATAATTATTGACTTATTTGATATTTTCAATCTATAATTATACAATTATAATTTTCTAATATTTGAGATCTCGTTTTATTAAACTAACTAAATAATTTCTCAAGTTTCAGATAGTTTTAATTTTTAATCAATTTTATTTGCGACGACGTTCTTTGTCGAAAAGGTTTAAAATAAAAAATTATGTGTTTTTGGTTTTTATTTCCGTGCGAGTAACATTTTTTTCTTATCGGAGTGTAGACAGAAGAGAAAAAAATAGCAAAAATAGAGATAAGAAACTTCCAAAAACAGAAGATAAAAAAAAAAAAATTGAGCATGGAAATTTTTATCACCAAAAAGGAAACGCAATTTCCAATCACCAAAGTGTTCAGCTATTGACGGCAACATTTGGAAATTGACTTATGACACAAATCACTTTTAAAACTGCTTATCCTAAACATCAAGATCTTGCAATTACTTTGGGTTACACATTTATTAAGTTTTTAATCTTTTTTCTTCTAAACATTTGTTTTACTTCAACAGATATTAAATATTAATTAAGATAAAAGAACATTTAAAATAAAATAATTAAACTCCTTTAGATATATAAATTAATTAAATATATTTTGTTTTTTTTATATAAATAAGACAGTTACATATATTTTTTATAACTTTAATATATTATATTCAGTGTTTAAATTGTTTTTAATATTTTTTTTTGTGTAGTTCTATTCATAATTTACTTTAATGTTTTATTTAAAAAATATAATTTATTTATACTTTTATAATTTACTTTTAATATATTACTTTTATATTATAACTATAATTTCGAATAATTATGATGTAATTTATTTTTTAATAAATAAAAAAACAATTATTTTGTCTCCATAAAAGTTACTAAATGTTTTATTTTAGAATTTAAATTATGAATAATAATCTTTTTACAAAGATTCGCAATCACCATTTCAATGTTTACTTCGATTAAAAAAACACAATTATAAGAGTTTACTATGAACGCTCCATAGCTGAATAATTAAGAGTCAGAATATTAACACTCTCCGAATCCTTTGTGGATTAATTAATAGGTCTTTTTGATAATTTTATCCCACATGCACAAACTCAAGATATAAGCATGAATTTTAATTTATTTATAAAAAAGTTTTAAAAAATGAGAAAAACAAAGCAAAAATAAATGGAAATAAAAAATAATTATTAATTATATTGCCATTGAACATAGCCTGTTGAGATAAAAGTACCAGAGATTCAAAGAAACACAATTTTAATTTTTAATTATATACATTAAACAATTAGAAAAAATAAGTTTGATTAAACTTTATTTACTTTTTAATAAAGTCGGTTAAGATGAAATTATTACTGAATTATTCACACACATATATATATATATATATATATATATATATTAAATATATATATATATATATATATATATATATATATATATATATATATATATATATATATATATATCCACTAGATTCTCCTA
>Ga0099824_1002995_pt1 | contig 24729 bp, 22 predicted proteins | sample SiratrowhiteBW_FD_76837 | JGI IMG/M metagenome (GOLD analysis project Ga0099824, IMG submission 76837) | Root nodule microbial communities of legume samples collected from California, USA - Siratro white BW | ecosystem: Host-associated > Plants > Roots > Nodule | place: USA: California...
GTGACATTTGTGCCTCACTAACATTCCCTTTTCATATTCCATCAGTAGCTGATTAGATATTTAGGTTTTCCCCAATAAGTTCCATAATGTAATATTCCATAGAATTTGGCTAGGCTTTTTGAGGTCTTCTGTTCTTGTGAAAGTTGTAAAAAGTAATCATAGTTGCAAAATGTAGGGATCATGATCTTAGCCAATCCCCAGTTTTATGCCTAAGGTCGTTTAAGCATGAGCTATCAAGTCCCTAGCTATATTTCTATTCTTTGTTGGTTGTTAATTTTCTTTTGTATTTGAATATTTATAAAATATATCGTAATTACATTATTGTATCTTAGAATATTTTTCAGTATAGATTATTTCTTAGGATTGGATAACATGCTCCCTTGAATTTCCTATTTTGCTTCGTTATTTTATAAGGATTAGAGCTTGAAGTTTAGCACTAGTATCATGGGGTTTAGAAATGTCTCTTATCGTTGCATTAGGTGTCCCGTGAGAGAGACCAGATATGTCAACTCACAATCGAAGAGTTCATTTCTTAGCAAGGCAATTTTTGTAGGGTGCATCAATTGTCCCATAGACCAAGTCACAATCAAATTCTTGTGCTTAGGTTTTTACAATCTTAAACAGAAAGAGGTGTGACTTGACTTACGTTATAGCTTTTGACCTAGTGATAAGTGCTTGAACCAAAAATTGATATTAGAGTCATGGTCACAAGTTCGATTACTAGAGGAACAAATGTTGATGGGGACACTGTTGTAGATTGCATTAATTGTCTCATGACAGAGACTGAGTGAACAAAGTCACAATTGAAGAGTTTGATTCCTAACAAGAGGGGAAGATTGTTGTAGGCTGCATCAAATTCCCTCTCAACAATTGTCCCATTAAGAATCGAGCTCCTCAATTGTGACTAGGCCTACCTATCCTAGCAATATTTGCTAAGCCTATTATGCCATCTACTATTGGGCCATTATTGAACTCCCACAAAATATTTAGTCTCATGATTGAGATGTCTAGCCCTTAGTGTAAGGAGGTATGTTGAAGATCTCATATCAACTAGAGATATGGTCAAATTTTAGTATATAAGTAGGTTTATGGTTTAGGTCAAATTATACAAGTAAGTGCAAACATCACCTTATAGAAAAATTTTGTAGCCTTGAGTTATGCTTAAATCAACTTTTTGAAGAGGCAAGACATTATCGTTTGTCAATTTGTAACTTGATTTCATTCTGTTTTCAGTGTACTTTTAGGCTGCAGCATCAATAATTTTTAGTATTTTGATTCTTTTAAATTACAAATCTCAATATAATAATTGTATTTTTTATGACACTTTCTGTCAGGCTAATACAATGTGTCCTTCACTCTGAATTCTTAAATGAAAAAGTAATGCAGTATCAAGACCACAAGACCAAGCAAAAGAGCATGACTACAGAAGATACCTTGAAAAGGTTAAAAGATGTCTGCTTTTGGACTCTGAAACTACGAACTTTGTCGTGGTCTACAAGATCAAAGTATATATCCTTTCCAATCTGCATTTTCAGGTCTTCATCTCGTGCCACCTAAGAAGATCATATCAGTAATAATAAAAACATAATTTTATGGTTTAATTCAAAACCATGGTAAAGTGCAAGACAAACAATATTCAATTGCTGATTTAAGCAGACAAGGTCAAGAACTAAGAACCTTTATAATAGTATAAAGGTGAGCTTCTGCCTTTTCTTTCTTTTTGTGCTCTTTCTCTTCTTGTTCTTTCTTCAACCTCTCCTACATTAATTCATTGCAGAAAATCATACCCGATTTCCAGATTAAAGCAACCTAAATAATAGCACAATAAAAAGAAGTAGACGACACAGCAAATTGAACTTCACTTAATTTTTGCCCAATATGTTCATAAAGCCTGCAGTTTCTCACTAGAACACAAATTCAGAGATCAAGAATAAACAAAGACAAGATAAAATAGGATAAGTTCACAAGTGCAATCAAGTTGATAGTTACAGCTGAGCAGTAAAATGTTTTCTTAGACCTATTCTCAAATAAATAGTCATCTAAGTTAAAGCAAGTGTTTTAGAGTCTTTAATGTAGATAGGAATACACTCTTACCCTTAAATGTTCTGCAATGTCTTTCTCATCCACATTGCATATGATTTTGTCCTTGTCGCTTTCACGAATATACACCAACATATAAGCATTTGAGTATTTGGTGAACTTAAATGGAGTGTTATTGAATCCAGGAGTTGCCTGTGGTAACTGTTCAAACACAATCTTCAGTCCTTAACAGGCAAATATTCAAAAAGGAAACAAAAAAAAGCATGGTAAATGGTAATAATTACCTCTTCCTCACCACCATATTGCTCCTCTAATGCTCTTTTATTATCTTCTTTTGTCACCCTCTCATCGTCAAATTTGTACCTGAATATGTCAAGTCCAGATATTAACAAATAGTTAATACCAGCACAGGGCCAAAATGGGTATTTTAAAAACAGCAAAAAGATGGTAAACTCCCTCCCTTATGCCACATATTGAATTTGTTACTGCAGTTATAGTCACTAAATCTAATAAAGTATCAAACAGTCACTAAATCTAATAAAGTACCAGAGAACAGAATATTTCAATTCTCTAGCTCTCCAACAGCCTGATTTCAAATATGAACATATGTGAAATATTATTGATGAAAGGTGGGACAACCAACTCCATTGACCTTTGCATGCTGCAGGCTACTTTTTTAATCCTGAATTGCATTATTCTCCTAATTTTAAAGTAGATACAGAGTTAAAATCGGGGTATTGCAATGTATGAAAAAGATGGTGCCTGACCCTGAAGAGCAACACTTGATTGATTTGCAGCTAGAAAATTTCAAAAACAAAAAATAGTTGTTTGGCAACACCTTGGCTATTAAGGTAAGCGGGAAAAAGACTCCAGCAACTTTAGGGAAGTCTTATGGAGTTCAAAGCCAATATATGAGTAGGTTCTGGATAAGTTTACTAATACAATTGATAAGGGCTATTGCTTTATATTCTATATCATATTACAATTGTAATAGATCATATAATATTGAGTTAATACATCATCCGATAACGGCACACTGCTCTCACTTGCTACAATCTTTTCGATCCTCACTTTTCACTGCCATAACCACACTTGTTTGTGTCATGCACTGGTCTTAATCACAAGGAAACTCAACTACTACTTACTCCTTAGTCTCTAAGTGGTCACAGCCACCTCCTAACTAGTAACATCATCAACATTCTCCTTCACACTTCAGCAGTCCCACAACACTTCACTCATCCCAAATTTTCCCAAGTTATGGTTGCCAAACCGATCAAGCTATGCTAACTGTCAAACATACCTAACTCTAGATTAGGTAACAAGTGATTAGTGCCTCTCAAAACATCCAACAAACTTCTCCTTCATAGGTCCTGATCAGATCTTCATTCACAACGAACTAGATTTATATATTTGCTCATCTAGCTCTTCTGTACTCCCTTCTTCACATAATCCTAAAATCCATGATATTCTTGAGGCTCAATAGCCTTTCAGATCCATGTAAAGCCCCTAAAAGTGTTGAAATTAAAATTAGTACCTTGAAGTAAGAACCGTTTTTCACATTAGTCCTTCATATGGGAGATGTTAACTAACAGAGTTAGTTTCCTTACATACCACATTACGTGACAACCTGACATGCCATGTTGAGGATAAGATGGTAGCTGAGGTGTTACTTAACATATCACGTTGACAAACTAACTCTATCACGAAGGACCAACATGAAAAACCAATCATAATTTAAGGGTACTAATTTTTAATTTTGACACTTCTAGGAACTGACTACAAGACAACATACACTATGAATAACATGAAAGATTATTCAGCCTATTCTTAAACTCTAGCATGTTCATTACATCACAAAGAAAACCTTATTCAGTGTCAACAAATTTGCTAAAGATAACAATGTTTATTTTGAGATTCATGCTAGCCACTATTTTGTAAAATATCAACCATACAACAAAGTCTTCACGGACATGTTGGACTGGAAGGCCTTTACCAATTTCCTAGTCAACATATTTCTTCTTGACCACAAGATCAGCCTCCTAGTTTCCCTGTTCGTTGTTTACAGTTTATTCTTTCCAATAGTAATGTTAATCGCATACTTGGCAAATTGGCATTTACAGTATGGCAATCTCGGTCATTGGTTGAACTCCAATACACATTAAGGCAGTAAACCGATTTGGTTGGTGAATTAGCCCCTTCCATGGTTACCTTATCTGCCTAGACACTAGTCATAGAATTATATGCCTCACACTCATTACTCTAAACCTCTCTCCTATTGCCTTATTGGGATCATGCCATCCTTATAGCAGTTTATACTATCCTATGCACCTTAGAACTTTGTTGTTCCATAAACAATCACCTGCCTATGGTTTTCTCAAGTTTGTTGGTGTGCCTTTTTTTTCCTGCTTAGATCATATAATTCACACAAGCTGGAATTTCAATCCCTTTAACTCCTCCTTGGATACTCTGCATCACAAGGGTTACAAGTTTAACTTATGAAGCACAGACACGAACCTACGCAGATTGTGACACCTATAATTTTCAAAATATACGATACGACGACAAGGATGGGTATATATATGTTTGTGTGTGTGTTTATGCACATAGACCATTAACCATTATTATGAATTATTTAAATTGACAATCAAGATTATATTCAAATAGTCTATAGAAAAGTTAGTCAAATATAATAATCTGAACACGTAATCTCCAGGAGACTCTACATAGAGTTTAACTACATCCAGGAGAATCTACATCTCCAAAGATGTTTTTCCAACTAAAACAAGTTTACCTTATCCTGAACTATTTTCCCCTATCCCATCTCTTTTTTCGTTCCTGCCATTCTTCCTACAACCTTACCCTATTAAACACCTTTATCTCCAATTTCTGCATCCCTAGTATCTACTTCATCCTTCATACTTCCCAAACTACCTATTCATATTTACTATCCAGCAACCTTCCCTACCTGCTAGACCTCTCAATACCCATCCCCTGCAAACCAAGTTAAAATCTAGCATTCTACAACCTCATATCCATCCTACATATCTACTTGCCCATATAGAACCTAAAACGACCAAACAAGCTCTTCAAGATCCAAAATAGTTTTCTGCTATAAAGGAAGAATTCCTTGGTCTCTGCTCCGTCTTCCTCCTCACCGAACTGCCATAAACTGCAAGCGGGTCTTTCAGGTTAAGGAAAATCCTGGTGGCACTAATTGTAGATACAAAGCACAGCTGGGTGTCAAAGAATTTAACCAGCACCCAAGTTTTCGTCTTTAGAGAGACATTCTCCCCAGTTATAAATACTGTCCATATTCAGATTATACTCAGACAAGCTTACTTGTAAGTGGTCAATCTTTTAACAAGATGTTCACAACATCCTCAATGGCATCCATGATGAGGACGTCCACATGATCCAACCGCCAGGTTTTGAAGCAGTAGATACCTCTCTTTTTTGCAGGCTTCACAAAACTATTTATGGCCTTAAACAAGCTCCACACACCTGGTTTGGCGGACTCAAAGCAGTTTGGTTTCAAAGACAGAAAACGTTACCCTTCCTTGCTCGTCTAGTCCGCATTGTATAATTATTGGTGTATATTGACAACATAACTATCATGGGTCTCTCTTCCCTTATCCACCATCTAAGAAACTGAACTGTCTTTTCTCTCAAACAACTTGGTAACCTTGACTAGTTTCTTGGCATATAGGATTGTCCTCAACCCAACAGGTTCCTTCTCTTTACCCAAACCAAATACAATAAAAGACTTGCTTGCTAAGACCAACATCTTGAAGCTAAATCCATATCATCTCCTATGGTTTTAGGCTGCAAACTACTTTGCTGTTAGACAGTTGTAGGCGATAGGTTCTGTCAGATAATTGTAACTTCTTGTTAAGAGATATTTTTCTTTTCCGTTAGAAATCTCATACTGACTTGAGTTATAACTAAATTATAGAATATAAGTGAGTGTAAATTTAACATGCTAGTTTTGTGAGGTTAAATTAGACTTAGAGTCTACTTTCTAAGATTGTATGACAGTCGATCTTAATAAAGTTTGTTGGGCCTATGATGTGTAAGAATCCCAAACAGACGGCCACTTCAACAGAACCCATACCCCCAAAGTTTGCAGTATGTAAAGGTAGGAAATATGAATAGAAGAATGCAGAATTCCCGAAGGTGAAGTTTGTGTATAGAAAATATGCATAACAAGTAATAACAGAAAGTGTAGGTGGCTTTCGAGAGGCCACTTCTCTCCCCAATTCTTTCCCTAGTATTTTCCCCCTCCCCTTTTTTGCTCCTCTCCTCTTTGTTTATATTCTTCTCTCACCTCTAACAAAGTTGGTCTCATTTACTTTCTAGACCTCATTCTGTTATTTTTTTTTTTTCTTTGCCTCTCCTCCTACACGTAAATTAAAAAGGAGTAATTTTCTTAATTTGCCCCTGGTCTTCTTGGCATATAACAATACCCTCCCCTTGAAGGATCACCTTGCCCTCAAGGAGAAAAAGGGGAAAAAAAGTCTTAATCTTTTCAGCCAGTTCCCATGTGCTCTCAACATCAGGAATGTCTTGCCATTTACCCAACACTTCAAGCTCTCCAAGTTTGTTGTGGTGGCTGTCCAGAATTAGTTCTGGCTGCACCAGCAGTTGCAGTTCTCCCTCATCTGTCAAAGCTGCAGGAAGAGGTTGGGGTTCAACTGCAGGGCCTAGGCTCTTCTTTAGTAAGGACACGTGAAAAACAGGGTGGATCCTAGCTGTGTCTAGTAATTTTAGCCTATATGCGACCTCCCCGATCCTCTCAAGGATCTCAAAAGGCCCATAGAACTTTGCACTTAACTTCTGATTGATTCAAGAACACAAAATCACCCTTCTCAAAAGCCACTTGTGTCCTCCTTTTATCAGCCTCTTGTTTCATGCAACTTTGAGCCCTATTAAGCTGAAATTGCAATTCTTCCAACATCTGATTCCTTTCCTCGAATAATAACCACACCTCTTCCATTGTGGACTCAGTGCCACCTCTTAACAATGGGGACATCTTGATTGAACCATGATAGTTCATGTTATACCAAAATTCAGCCCAAGGAAGCCAAGAAGGCCACTGTTTTGGTTTAGTCCCGGTAAGGCAGCGGAGGTAAGTCTCTAAACACTTGCTGACAGCTTTTGTTTGGCCATCCGTTTGTGGGTTGCTAAAGACATCTTTAAGAAGGTGCCAGCTTGTTTAAAAACTTCATACCAGAACGTACTCATGAAAATCTTGTCCTGATCAAAGACAATGAATGAAGGAAAACCATGAAGGCGCACAACTTCTTTAAGGAAAAGAACAGCCACCTCTTTAGCTGTGAAAGGGTGAGCAAGAGTGTAGAAATGAGCATATTTTGTCATTCGATCCACAACAACGAAAATAGTATCAAACCCCTTTACTTTAGGCAAACCTCCAATAAAATTCATTGAGATACCAGACCATACATTAGTAGGAATAGGCAATGGCTGTAGTAACCCCGAGGGCTTGAGAGTAGAATGTTTATTGCATTGACATACCCCACATCGTTGGACAAAGTCCATAATGGCCTTTTTCATTCCTTCCCAATATAAAATGGCAGAAATTCGTTTATAAGGAAAAATCCAAAATGACCTCCGAGCTTAGACCCATGAAATTCCTCAAGGATCTACGAATCCACTTTGAGGTACGAGTTATCACCAATCGCCCTTTATACAAGAGTCTACCATTTTTTAAGGAAAAACCAACAGCCCCCTCCTCCCCGCATATCAACCTCTGCATGATGGCATTCAACTTGACATCAGTCATGACTTCATCTTCCAACTCTCCCCATTCAGCAATGGAAATGACAGAGATGGCAGAGAAATGAAATCTCCGAGAGAGAGCATCAGCAACCCGATTCTCTAATCCAGCCTTGTATTTAATTTCAAAATTATATCCCATAAGTTTAGACAGCCATTTCTGCTGCTCCTCCCCACCCAACTTCTGGTCCAGCAAAAACTTTAGGGATTTTTGGCCTGTAAACACTGTGAAACTCTTCCCCAATAGGTAGTGTCGCCACCATTGAACTGCTAAAACAATGGCCATTAATTCCCGCTCGTAGACAGATTTCCTCTGAGTTGTTTCTAAAATTTTTGACTCATATAAGCAATTGGACGCCCCTCTTGCATCAAGACAGCACCAATTCCTCTGCCTGATGCATCAGTTTGAATTTGGAAAGGCTTAGAAAAACAAGGAGCTGCCAACACCGGAACTGAGACCATTGCAGACTTGAGTTTCTGAAAAGCTTCCTAAGCTTCAAAACCCCAGTGAAACCCATCTTTCTTCAAGTGTTGAGTCAGTGACCAAGCAATATTTCCATAACCTTTAAAAAACCGGCGATACTATCCTGTGAGATCCAAAACTCCTCTTAAGCCCTTGAGATCCTTTGGACGAGGCCAATCAATCATGTCTTGGATTTTTCATGGATCCGCAACAACTCCCTGAATAGAAATGATGTGCCCCAAATATTCAATGTGGTACCTCTCAAAACAGCACTTCCTTCTATTGACCAACAACTGGTTCAATTTCAGCACCTCAAACACTTGGGACAGATGCTCCCTGTGAATTTCCTAATCCGAGCTATACAGTAGAATGTCATCAAAGAACACGAGAATGAATCGATGCAGAAAAGGTCATAATATCGTGTTCATCAACGCCTGAAAAGTAGAAGAGGCGCTCGTAAGGCCAAAAGGCATTACTAAGAACTCATAGTGCCCTTCGTGTGTTCTAAATGTTGTTTTGGGGATATCCTCCTCCTTCATCCGAATTTGGTGGTAACCGGACTTCAAATCAAGCTTCGAAAATATGGCTGCCCCAGCAAGTTCATCCAATAACTCATCTATAATTGAGATGGGAAATTTAACAGGGACCGTAACCTTGTTCAGAGCCCTATAATCAACACAAAACCGCCACCCACCATCTTTCTTCCGAACCAAAATAACAGGACTAGAAAATGGTCTCGTACTAGGTCTGATGATATCCATTTGTAGCATCTCTTCTATTATTTTCTAATCTCAGACTTTTGGTAATGAGGATACCAATATGGTCAAAGATGGGGAATCTCCGCTCCGTCTTTAAGTGTGATGGCATGTTCGAGTTCTCTTTTGGGGGGAAGGTCGGAGGGAGGTTGGAACAGAGAGTCAAATTTGGCTAATAATTGTTGCGTAGCTACGAAAATTGGTGGAACAACTTCAACTGGCTTGAAAAGAGGTGTTACCAAGAACGCGTCCTCACTGTTCTTCAGTGCATTGAAGGTCATTTTACTACTGGCTGGATACCACCCAAGACTTGGGTCCCCACAGAGTGTTACCTTAGAATCATTCAACATCCAACTCAATGTTAATGATCCATAGTCGCCCTCAAATTTCCCTAAACTGGCAATCCAACCTGCTCCCAACACTACTTCCGATCGTCCTAGTTCCATAACAAAGAAATTCTCGACGATGGTGACGCCTTGCACCTGGATCAATACGTTTTCACATCCACCTACTCCTTGCTCAATGGCACCGTTCCCTACTTCTACCCGAACTGGATACAGCTGCAGTAGTGGTAAACCCAGTGAAAAAAATAATTTTGAAGAAAGAAAGTTAGCTTCTGCCCCTGGGTCTACCAAAATAATCACATCTCTACCATTGATAGTGCCACGAACTTTGAGAGTCTGATGAGTGGTGAAACCCCCATAACTGAAAGAAGAAAGGTGTAGAGAAAGAGTGTGGACAGCCAAGTCGGGAGCATCGTCCAATAGTTCCTCCTTGTCATCCATCGGAAAAACGTCACTCTCCCCAAATATAAGTAATTGTTGATGGTGAAACTTGCAGGAGTGGCTTGGGTTCCACTTCTCACCACAACGAAAACACAGTCCCCTTTGCTAACGGTCAGCCCACTCCTCATTCGATATCCACCGAGAGTTGGTTTTTAGGCCACTAGAACAGGTGGTGGTAGTGGTACCTGAATCAAGTTTGGTCTCAAATTTAGGGTGAACGATTGGGTTCAATTGGTTCACATCAATGGCAGGGGCTTGGGCGTTGGGCCAGGCCCAAATGTTATTCTTGGACCCAATCCAACCAACGTGTGCATTTGCCTCATTTCTGCATCCCCACGGTTTGCCCCCTTCGTCTTGCCAAGCTACGTTTCGAGCTTCCAACATCATTGCAATATCCATCATAGCTTGCAGTTGTTCAAATTCATCAACCGACATCTCCGATTTGATTGTTGGTTTGACCCCCTCATGGAACATATTTATAATAACGTGTCACCGCCAAGGTATTTGTGTGACCGGGCTGCTAGTTCGTAATCACGGCGATACTCCATCACGGACCCAATTTGCCGCACTCTCAATAAAGGAGCCAAAGGGTTTGACGCCGCTCCAGGTTCGAAACACCGTAACACATCTTGCTTAAAACACATCTTGCTTAAAACAGAGCCAAGTGGGGAAGGAAGACTATGACTCCCACCATTCGAACCACGTCAAAGCCTCACGTGAAGGGCAAGAACTGCGTACTCAACTTTTCGCTCACAGGGATGTCGGAGACGCGAAAGTACCTATCCATTTGAACGAGTCAGCCGCTTGCATCGGAACTGTCAAACGAAGGAATCTCCACTCTGCAGTTAAAGTCACCCTTGTTCAGAGGAGGGTCTCTACGAAGTCCCCCACCTGGAACGTACACGCGGGAAGTACCATCATCGTCCTCAAGATGCTTACAAGGTTGACGCATCATCAATTCCTCCATGCGTTTCATCATCGACTCCATGAAACGATCTTGTTCTGCTCGGAACTCCGCCATTTGCCTCTCCAAACCATCCATGCCATAACGGCAACAGTACGTGTAGTGACCATTCACAGTATGATGCCCCAAATTGAATATTTGATACCAAGTTGTAAGAATCCCAAACAGACGGCCACTTAAACAAAACCCATACCCCCAAAGTTACAGATAATTTGCAGTATGTAAAGGTAAGAAATATGAATAGAAGAATGCAAAATTCACGAAGGTGAAGTTTGTGTATAGAATATATGCATAACAAGTAATAACAGAAAGTGTAGGGGGCTTTCGAGAGGCCACTTCTCTCCCCAATTCTTTCCCTAGTATTTTCCCCTCCCCTTTCTTGCTCCTCTCCTCTTTATTTATATTCTTCTCTCACCTCTAACAAAGTTGGTCCCACTTACTTTCTAGACCTCATTATGTTATTTTCTTTTTCTTTGCCTCTCCTCCTATACATAAATTGAAAAGGAGTAATTTTCTTAATTTGCCCGTGGTCTTCTTGGTGTGTAACATCATGTTACCCGCTATCAAGTCATTATTGGACTACCCAAATCTAATTACAAACTCGAGATGTTCAATACTAGGTATAATAGGATGTGTTGGAGATCCAACATCAACTAAATATATGACCAAATTATAATATAAGTGGATGCAAATTTCACTTTAAAAATCAATTTTGTGAGAGGTAAGCTTAAAATCGAATTTTTATGATTTTCCCCTTAAATGTCTTATTTCCATTACAATGTTATAACTTTTTACAATATCCTTTCTATTAGACAGTTGCAACCAACAAGTTCAGCCAGTGACAACCAACAGCGGTAATACCCTGTTCTACATTAGACAACTATGACAGAAGATTACCAACTTTTGTTTATTTTTACTCAGAATCAATAATACTTTACTTTCCCTATCTTAATATAACACTAAATGTTTTGATTCTCACTTGTCCCTCCATACACTACACCGGCCAGAACTCCTTGCCCAAAATAAAAAAGATGTGTAACATAATCTGTTAGGACACTGTATTCCCAACAGCAAGTTATTGTTCTTCATATTTAATATTATTCTCTCATGTCCCCATTACATGCATGTATAAATACATCCTAGATACAATGAGCAGAAGAGGACTCTCAAGATTATTTACACATACCACTGCTCAGAGAGGGTTGGCCTGATAAAAGCATAATAATGTCCGCCATGCACACCTCCACTGTGAACCAAAACACTGGAAAAAAAATTTTAAAGTACGTTAAAACATAAGCACAAAACAAAATTGGATTACAATATCCTCACAGCATGGATAGAGAAAATTTATAATTTTTATGCATTTCTTTAATAAAAGGGTAATGCAATTTAATATGACAAAATGCACAACAATACCTACTGTCAAAGAAAAAAAAGTTTCGAAGATAACTTTACACACCAATTACATGCATTCCCCAATGACAGCAATTCACCAACTTTCCCTAATTTTATTTTTTTTTATAACAGAAATTCCTACGAGAAAATTAACTATCAAGAAAGAAAAATGGTGTCTATTGTTTGAAATAAAAAAAAAAATGGACGAGGAAGAAAATAGTCATGCGAGATCCACACTAAATTTCGCTCTTCCCAATAGTCAGAAAAGTAGAATAATAATTCAATTTTCCATTTTCATCCTTACAATAACAAGGAAACTTTGCAGCATGTACAGCAACAAGTCTATAAAAATTGCACAATGAAAGAAGACTCGGCAACTTATACAGCAACAAGCCCATAAAAATTGCACACTCATACTTTCAATAAACTGAATATAAAACTAGTTCTCACATACCCAATCACCAACCAAAAAATAACCAGTTATGAATGGTCAAAAAAGTAAATAATCAAACTATAAAAGTAGCTCCCAAATGCAATCTGTATTAACAAACACTATCATTACATTACCTGTGAAGTGTGTAAAGATTGCGGACAGTCCTATCAGCATCAGGTGAAAGATATTTTCCATCATCACGATCAAGATCAAGTTGTAAGGGAAACTCATAACGGTCATTAATCTATATAGTACGAGAACCAAGAAAGAATTAGACTACCAGTTCCATTTGCAATCTATCAAATGTGAATGAAAATTGAAAGAAGCATAGACAATCATAATAATAGCAAATACCCATCCGCACTCTCGCATAAAATCTTCTTTGTGTCTAAATGATACACAATCCCATCCCTAGCCACAGCAGTTACAAAAAAACTATTTTTCAAACAAGTATAATTAACCAACAGTGGTGTAAGGTCCACCATGTATTTCAATTCTATAAAGCGCTATCCTTTAAATCCTACCAAAACTATTCAAGCACTAAGCAAGCAACTATTTTGCAACACCACCAACCAGTTTAGTTCAAATTGCCTTCCAAAATACACACCAAATCACTTTCTTGGAAGAATACAGTAGCAAATTAGCAATGCCATAAAAGCACCACTACTAACAACCAAAAAGGGATAGCACTATACATTGTCATGCATAATTTTAACAATCTACGTTGGCATTTTAAGGTAGAGCTAAAGTGCACCAGATGCACCTTACTCCATATAACAGTTACACTAATTGAAGCACTATTTGAGAGCATTCAATCGAAAATTTCAGCAATAGATAGGTACTAACTGCAAAAAAATATCAGCAATTTATCAATTGGACCACCAACCTTAACCATAGTATCCCGCATAAAGTCATATTCGAATCTTTTTAGCTGAAGTTGAAGAACAGGAGGAAATTCAATAAATAGGACACCCTTCTTAGCATCCTGAAATAGTCACGTTCATTAAAAAGTAAATTAGTTTATGCATCAAGCTCAATAAAAATAAATCCGCTTAAAATTTTGCATTCAGGCAAGCAACCAACTTAACAAAATATGAAGAGACTGTTTGGAGCTGTAGAGAGAAATAGTATAGAGTCATGTGATAGAATCCCCTAGTTTGTTGGGCACTGCAGAGAAGCATATACATAGCATATATAACTATGGGCCCAAGACCATATATAAAATATACCTATAATAAATCATATGCACCAAGCTGTTACATATATAGTCAATTCTAGTGGACCACGATGATTTGGTGAAAATATCATCCAACATATCATTGGAATTAACATAGTGGTAATATCTCTAAATAAAATATTTTATCAAATGAAGTGACAATCTATCTTTATATGTTTAGTCCCCTCCGAAATATTGGATTTGAAACAATATGGAGACCAACTTGGTTATCACAAATGAGAGTCATTTGTGCAACTTCCCCAAGTCTTAGTTCTTTAAGCAACTGTTTGAGCCAAATAAATAATCTCACAAAAGGAAGACGCCATTTTCAAACCAAGGACTTGGAAGTCTCAAATATTACTTGAGTATTGAAGTAGCATACCCAAAAGGTGTTGTAATCTCTCAAAGGAAATATCTGCCAGATATCCCAAAAGAGACTGGAATGATTGATTGTAGATCAGTCGATAGTCCTATGGACCCAAATCAAAAATTAATGGCAAAACAAAGTGAATACTTATTTATCTTACTATTATTAAACCTGATTTGTCGTTCACACTTGGTGTTGTTAGTCACTTTATCGAGACTCCTTGTAGTTATCACTGAAATGTCATCGTCCATACCCTATTATACCTCATAAAGGCTCCAGGACAAGGTCTATTATATGAAGATGAAGGAAATACCCAAATCTTTGGGCAATGTCATGTCAATTAGGTTGGATCCCTATTGACAAATGCTCCACCATAGGATATTGTGTTTTGACCAGACGATATATTATCCCTTGGAAAAGCAAGAAAGAAAATGTAGTTACTTTATCAACTACTAAAGTTGAATATAAGGCAATGGCATCTCCTACTTACGAACTTGTAGGGGTAAAACCATTCCTTCAAGAACTAAACTTTTGTAAGATTCAGCAAATAAAGATGTATTGCAATAACCAAGTTGCTCTCCGCAATACTTCAAATCCAGTGTTCCATGAGAGGACAAAACACATAAATTGATTGTCATCTTATTTCTAAAAAAGTTGTTCTCTAAGGAAATTTGCACTAAGTTTGTCGGATCCAACGATTAACTTGTGGATGTGTTAACAAAATCTATAATAGGACTTCGAATTGAATTTACTTGTTCCAAGCTAGGTATATACAATTTATATGCCCTAGCTTGAGAGGGAGTGCTAGAATAGGTATTAAATAGTTTTTATTGGAAAATCGCTAGGTGTACCTAAGAGTTGTACCTAATTTTGTATCTAGGACTCTATTTATGTCTTTTCATTTTTACTTTTTGCCCTACTCATTGTATTAGAAACAATCAATATAAATATGAGAATATAAGAGACGTGATTCAAGCTCTCTAAAATACATTGTCTGTTTTATTTATCTTAAGTATATATCTATACATTAACACTAATAAAAGGTACGACAATGTAGGTTGAATACATAGTTTTTTTCCATCTTATTTCTCTCTAAGTTGGTATTAGAGCAAAGTAAGATCTCAGGTTGTCTTCTCCTTCATTGTTTCTGCAATGTCCGTTGTCACTACAATTTCGTTTCCGCAATATCTGTCGTTGTCACTACTGCTGAGAGTTATGACTATAGTTTTTTAAAGGTCTTTGGTTGTGCCTATTTTCCTTTCCTTAGACCGTATAACAGTCACAAATTAGATTTTCAGTCACAAGAATGTGTTTTCCTGGGTTTTCAACTTCTCATAAAGGCTACCTGTGTCTTTCTAAATCTGGTCATATTTACACATCTGGATGTTATTTTTTAACGAAATCAGACTTCCTTATTGTGAAATGTTTTCACGTTCTGATGCTATTGTTTCTTCCAGCACCTAGTATTTAAATCTTAATCATAATCTCTCCCCTCCTACTGAGTCTTTCTTTGCCCCTTCTCAGACTAACCATATTGCCAACACTGATATACCTACTGATATACCCACTGAGTTTGAGTCTGTTATACCTAATGAGTCTGAGTCTTTGCCCAGGCCTCCTAACAATCATCCTATGCAGACCCGAATCAAAGCTGGTATTAGTAACCCAAGAATGCATCTTTCACTATTTCTGACCAACATTGAACCTTGCAGTGTTTCACAGGCCCTGAAAAATCCAAATTGGGCTACTGCTATGAAACAATAATATGAGGCTCTTCTTCATAACCACATCTGGGATCTGGTTTCTTTACAATCTGATAAGAAAGTTGTTGGTTGTAAATTGGTATTTTGGGTAAAAGAAAACCCTAATGGCATTGTTCACAAATATAAAGTCAGATTAGTTGGCTAAGGGTTCAATCAAGTTGGGGGGTTTGATTTTTATGAAACAATCTCTCCAGTTACCAAGCCTATTACTATCAAGATTATTCTTACAATTGCGTTAACTAATGGTTGCGACTTGTTTCAAATTGGATGTTAATCATGTCTTTCCCAATTGATATTGACTGTCATTTTACTCAAGAAGAGTTGCTGGCCAAGGAAATTTGCACTGAGCTTGTCGAATCAAATGATCAACTTGCAAATGTACTAATGAAATACTTGAAAGGACCTTGGATTATATTTGTTCCAAGCTTCGCACATACAATTTGCATGCTCCAGCTTGAGGGGCAATGTTAGATTAAATAGTCATAAATAGAATTTCTTGTAAAGGTATTGTCTGCTTTGTGCAACACCTAGTTCCTAGATATATCTTTTCAAATTCTCTTCTCTTCCCTCTCATACATTGCATCTGATCTATCTAAAGCTAATATAAATATCAAATCCTAAAAGAGGGAAATACACTCTAAATTTCAAATCCCTTTGTATTATTCTTAAGGGTTACCTTAGAGGACAAGTTTTTTCTCATACCCCATGGAAACTATTGATTCTATTCAATAGGCTCTCTCTGTTCCGTCCCTTGATCCCCTAATGATTTTGGCTTCTTGTGACTCCAACCACAATGAAAACCAGCATTCTTCCCTTGCTCATCATCCAGCTAGTGTAGCTTTAACACCCACCCTTACATATCAGCACAAGACATAGAAATCTTGCCATGACTCGTGAAGTCTCTTGAGATTCAGATCCTCTTACAATAATTTCACATGTCATGGATCCTTCTCCATCAACTCCTTCACAAGACTCCACTTTAAATTGGTAAATTGCTTTTAAGAAGGTATTCAATCCACTTGAAACCCATATCATGTTCGTAAGTTATCATAGTCTGTCTTCCTCATACTCTTCTTTTGTTTTCTCTTTGTCTTCTACTCCTGTTTATAAATTACATCGCTCTCTCTACGGACAAAAGCAATCACCCTGACCTTGGTTTGGCAAACTTTAGGCATATTATAGACTTTTGGATTAAAACAAAGTAAGGCAGATTATTCACTCTTCTATTATCGTATTTCTCCTAGAAAATTGTGTTTATCTAATTGTCTATGTTAATGATATAGCTATTATAGGAAACAATGCCACCAAGATTTTCAACAAAAATAAGCACTTCTCTAGCAATTTCCAGACCAAGGATCTTTGCTACATAAAATACTTTCTAGTTATTGAAGTGCCTTAATCAGAGGAAGGTGTTGTTATTTCACAAAGAAAATATACTGTTGATATTCTAGAGGAGACAGGATTGGCAAATTGCAAGCCTATTAATAGTCTTGTGTACCCAAATCAAAAGCTATTGATGGTTCAAGGTGAAACTTTTCAGAATCTAGAGATACAGAAGGTTGGTGAGAAACTCCTTTATCTCACTATTACAAGACTTAATATCTCACTATTAAAAGACCTAATCCAAGAGTCGAGTGTTATAGGAGATAAATTTTCCTTGTAATGTACTCTACCTCTTTAATATATAAAATATACATCAGTTGAGCAAGTAACTCAATGATTTTTATCACATCCAAATTCAAGTGAGTTGTTCGTCAATTCATGTAGAATCCTCACATTGACCACTAGAATGCTGTAATTCGCATTCTCATACGCATAAAAAAGGCTCCAAGGCAAGGATTGTCATATGATGACAACTAGGGAAATACTCAAAGCATAGGGTATTGTGATGAAGATCAGACTAGTTGTCCAATTTTCAAGAGATCCAGTACAGGATATTTTGCTTTCGTTGGAGGGAATATTCTTTTAAAAGAGCATAAAACAAAATGTTGATTGCTTCTGTTCAAATGTTGAATACAAAATTATGGCTTTGGCCACTTGTGAACTTGTGTGGATTAGGCAACCCTTTATATCGCCTCCAATTCAATGTTCCATACGAGAACCAAACATGGAGAAGAAGTTGTTGTCCAAGGGACTTAATACTGGATTTATCAAGTCTAGTGACTAGTTTGCAGACATTCTAATTAAGACTTTGAGAGAGGCTAGAATTCAGTTTATATGTTCTAATCTTGATACATACAATTTCTATGCTCCAACTTGAAGGGGAGTGTTGAAATTGTGATCATCATTATTTTATTGTTAAGCTTTCATAAAACTGCTTTTTTGGTCTATGTACTTATCTTAGTGATTGCGTGTTATAGGCTATAACCATTCCTTGTATTGTACTAATCTCTTTTTCTATATATATGAAATACATCAGCGGAGCACAATAACTCTGATTTTTATCACCTCTAAAATACAACTATACCAATCATAATCCTAACCAAATAAGAAACAAATCATAGGATAAGGAATTATATAACCAATCCTATGAGTTAATGAGGAAATAGGGAAAACAAGCCTAGTGGATAATACAGAAAAGTCTAAAATATGATAAGATATGGATACATCCAAACATTTTTAACAATCTGTTTATGAAATTGCTATGTTTTTTTTGCGTGGTAACAGAATTTGAAACCAACAAAAGGTTGTCATCAGTTAAATTATAATAAATATAACAGATAATAGAGGTGCAGAAGTTTCGTAGTGTAACATATGCAGAATACAGGCTATTATAACATATCGGAATATTTTAGTAAGGAGACGAAGTACTTGCATTTTAAAATGATGCTTCTTTTTCTTGCAAAGCATAACATGTCATTTTTAGAAGGCAAATCTGTAAATTTTGACTCTCAATCCAGACCTGTTGTCATATTGCTTATATTTTATTTTAATTTGACTTGCATTCACACATACACAGTGTCATCCCAATATCCAATAGCTTGAGTATCGTCTGTCAATGGGTGAATGTAGCCATGACTTTTTTTGTTACTACAATCTTCATTGCCACAGCCTTCATGGTTTAAAAATGCCGAATCCCACCTCAGTCATCATTTGTCAGCACTATTCGGAGCAAGTTCCTTGGCTTCGACAGGGCATTTAGTCCATGTCGCTATGGTCCAGGGGAGATACTTTCGATGGGATAATTTATCAGGTGTCTTGCTTAGTTCTACATCCAACTTCATCTAGTAGTACACATAACAGCCTCTATTTAGATAGTAGCATTTGTTTCACAAGCTCCATCCTCTGTTTAAGAAGCTCAGACTCCTGTTTCACAGTCATACATTGCTACATCCTGTGTTTTGTAGAGTTATTTGAGCCTTCATGGTGTGTTCATTCTAAATTTTAGGTAAGCTACTATCAGGCTCAGTAACCCCAGTCTCTAGTGTGGATTGATCACTATGGTTGTAGCGCAATTTGCAAGTAAACCAGCAAATAGAAGACATGCTCTACAAAATGTCATAAATAGCTTGATCTATTGAATAACACAATTCACTCAGGCAAGCAAATATCATAAATAACTTGGAACAAGATGCCTAGAAATCAGTTAATTGAATCAAATCCAGGAAACAGCCTCTCCACTAACAGGTTAGGATTATGTAGTGGGTAGGCATGGCAAACAACCATGAACCCCTAACCCAAACCTAGCCCAACTTTGACTAGGAATACCTGCTTTGCCTACCCACCTCGTTACCTTTTTTATATATAATTTTTAAATCACAGTATACAATATTACATATATAAATATATATATATATATGATCTTATTATTATGACTTTTTAAAAATATACACTAACTATTTTAATAGTTAAATCATATTTAAATTACAAAATAATTAAATAACAAACTTAAAATTATACATTTAACTAAAAATATAATATAACTATTAACTTTAATTTAAAATTGTCTTTAATTTATTCCTTTTTTGTATTGTTTGAATTAAAATACAAGTATAAATTAATATATAATTTATCTTAAATGTATGTATAGATACCAAATTCTAAAAAATTGTGACCAGTTACCAATGGATTTACTATGCATAGACAAAATTGCAAAAAACTGTGACCAGTTACCAAAGAATTTACCCTGTCTCGAGAAAACCCAACAGAGATGGAGATTATTACTAAAATTTAGACCCGTATCCTAAACATGAACACCTCCTACCCTGCCCCACCTTTCCTTTTGTGAGGACAGCGACAGGTGAGCTAAACCCATCCTAGACCCACCCTTTTGTGAGGACAGGGTCTAGTAGTGCGTACATCTACCCTACTCAAATCCCACTAGGTGAGAACCTCATGCCTTAGAGGACCCTTCATAACATTCACTTGATGATTTAGATGGCTGTGAAACATCAAAACACAGAATGCACTGGAGCAAGAGAACAACAAGCTGAATAACAGAAGGTTTTTTTTCCTATCTTAGAGTGTTCTTCAAATACAATCTCTTACAAGTGAATCTGTCACTGGCTTATTGCCCCGAATAAGCAAATAAATTGCTATGAACTTTTGGCTTTTGACAGAAAGGCAACCGGGGAAGAGAGACATTGCACAAGATCATGGATAACATCCACAAAACATAAAGCTAAAATATAACCAAGGACTGCGAAAGAACATTGAAGCAAAGCTTCCCTACGTTAGAGTATTCTTGTGTGCGTTATAATTGTCAGCTAAGGCAGAAAACCTTTAGTTAGTTTAGCTATTTATATCTATATTATATAATATAAGTTGGTTATTGCTGTAAGCTTGCTTTGTACACTACTAGAGCTGGTATATAAACGGACTGCACTGTCATATGATGCAGGATCATCCTTAAAGAATAGAAAGAGTTTGTCTTTCAACTTCATCTTATCTACAATTCTACTAACTTGTCACTCGGCAGGAAACTGTAATCAGTAACTTTGCTATCAACTTTTCTCAGAACAGTTAGGGATTTTTCAAAATTTAACATAAGCACAATGAAAATCTATATAACTGTCAATTTACAGCTTCTTGTACTCTCCCAGATAATATTCAGGATGATGCATCACAGTTTCAAAAATGCACCCAACATCTGACCCAGCCAATATTGATGTAGAAGACAAAAGTGATTCATAAATCCCCTAAATTCTATTTTTAGAATGGAAATGGTTCGTAGAAGACACTAGAGTAATAATATCAATACAGAATTAAACAAAAATACAAAACTCCTTTAAAAGACAAGGCTAACTTCTCCAAATGATTCTAATAGCTTATTATATGCTGATGCAGCATTTATGAATAGCAACTAACCTGCAAACCATACTGTTCAGCGTGATATTTGTTATCCCCCTCAAGTCTTTCAACTTCAACATACTTATCAAAGGAAGCATAAACATCACGACAACCTTTGACATCAAGCTGAAGGTCTAACATGCATATGTAAAACTAAATTAGAATTATACAACAAGAACTAAACACATAATTGGATTCAAAATGCCTAAGGAATTACCATAAAATGACTCTTTTCTAGTTGATTTGTAGTCTACATTGATGCATTCTATGTAATTCATATGGTGCCCTTCAAATAACTTTTGTATGGTTCCCTCAACAACAGTTCCCTGGAGACAAATAACATATAATAACCATTAGATATGATCTCTCATCAAGAAGAAAATTAACCAAAGTTCTTGTCATACCTTCATTTTGTCTTCAAGTTTTTCACAGAGAACCCGATTTAGTTCCTGAACATCATGCTGCATGAAAGAATCATATGTATCCCATCCAAAAGACTTTGTCAGCTCCTTCGTCGCAACACTGGTGTCACTATATTGAAGCTTGTAGAATAAACTTTGTAAAGCCAAAGGGATGCTACTAGATGGCATATCATATTCAGTTGTTGGCATATGGTACACAGCCTGAAATGTTATATCCACAAACCAACTTCTCATTGCTTTCCAACAGATAATTGAACTTCAAGCAAAACAAAATATGATAAACTGTTTTAACCTTTCTAAAATATGGAATATGGTACAAGGTTTGGAGTAGAGAATTCATATAACAGGTAGCTCCTTGGTTCTTAAGCCCAACATAGCCAGTCTCCTTCTTTGAATCATAAGTCCAGTAATCAACAATCCTACGAACAAGAACCTCAGCTTCAACTATAAGAGTATCATTCACAAGATACCCTCTACTGGGATCATACAATTCACCAAGAGGCATGAAGGACGTGAAACCCCAATCACTTTCACGTGCATTAAATTGATGCTGTGTGTCTGCATAGTGTAGTAGAATTGAGTTACAACAAGCCTATAATAAATCCCAAAAACTGTGCATTTTCACTTTTCAATAAAAAATTAATTAACAACTTTTAACTATAGAACTCAATCTCATTCTCCACCAAATTTTTAGACGAGGTGCAAGAGGGCGGAACGAAAGGTTAACCACGATATGAACCATGTCATATGTATACGAATGAATTTAAACATCTGCTACCAATAACCCCACTCCATTCCAAAGTTCCATTATCCAAACAGTAAGATATAGAAAATTAACTATGAACAAAATATAAACTATGGAATGAGTAAAGGTGTCACATGATTTATCAGAAAATGATGTATTGCTAATTGACTAATTATAACAGAATATTTATCATGCAAGGAGGTATCGAATGCTCTTCCATCCACTACTGGCAGTAAAAAACGATCAAAATTCTTTACCTTTAACTCCTGCAATGCTCTTTTCTATTCTACATCTATGGCTAATCTATGTCATCTTGTAAAAGTGTAAAGATCAAACTGCAGGCATTACCTTTTCTCACAGAATACTTATTATGGATTTGATTAACAACTGCCAAGCTAAACTGTGCATATCTACTCCAACCATAGGGCAAACTAGCTGAATCTGCAACATCCAAATACATGGACAAATAGTCCACATTGTTTCCTTTTGGGAAAATAAGCACACGCCTGTGAAGAATAAAACCAAGTTTGAAGAAGATAATCACTGGATACAAGTATACATACAAGAGCATATCCAAGAAAATTGACAATCATTAACCATTTATAGCCGCCAACAACAAATTGTTCCGAATAGAGCTTCTTCGTATTCAGCCTTGAAAAGTTTTCAATTCTCCATGTGAATCTAGACGATGGAGGATCCTCAACAGGCTGACTCTCCACAGCATTGGCAGCTTCAGGTTGAGCTACAACTGACAATCATCAAAGGAACAAAAAAAAATGAAAAATCACCTATCACGTCTGGAATTAGCTGAAACCATAAATTAGCCCCCAAAGAAAAAAAAAATGAACCTAGCCACTCTAGACCCTCGGGTAGCTAACCAGGAACACAAGTAAAATGATATTACCTAATTAATTACAAAATAAACAATTGCATCAAAACCGCACAACTTTCAAATACAAATCAACCAATGATTGGACGCAAATTATTTTCAGTTCTGACACTTTAGCTGAAAAACGTTTCTTAATAAAAGAAAAGGTAATCAGAATGCAAACGCGCAGACCACTAACGGATTTCCTACACTTAAAACACAAAATCCTAACCAACCTAAAATCCTTAAACCAATTTTTCACTCATCTCTCGCACTCTCTTACCAAGCAAGAGAACAACGCATAAACCATTCCCCCAACCTCATTTAAATCACACAGAAGCTAATGTCTTACCAAGCAACAACAACGCATAAACCATTCCCCCAACCTCATTTAAATCACACAGAAGCTAACGACGCTGAAAAAAACCCAGCTCCTTGACCTAAAATTAAAACAGACAAAAAAAAAACTAAAAGCTCAGATCAAAGAAAACGAGAACTACCTTCCATAGGTTGGTGATTGTTCTCAGGCAAATCCGTGTGCGGCACGAGCACCTCCTCGTCCTCTTGCTGCTGCACAAAACAAAAACCAAAACCAACCACGTCAGCAAGTTCGGATCCACCGCAACGCCCACCGAACCCCCAATCGTACACGCAAAGCCCTAAAATCGAAACCCCAAACTGCACTAGAAATCGCTCAATTGTGCAAAACTCTCACTCTCTCAGATCAAAACAACAGCAAAACATAAAATGAAAAACCGAAACCGAAACCCCCGTCAGTTCCCCACTCGCAAGTGGAGAAAACCAAATTGAATAACACGTCCCGCGCTTGGGCGCAGAATCGCTCGAATATAAGCACAACACGCGACTTAATATTGTGAATAAATAGATGCGCTCAGATAGAGAGAGAGTATGTGTACGTGTGTGCGTTTAAGGTTAGGTTAGGAAACAAACGCATACATCAATGGGTGCTGGCATCATCACCGTCATGGTGAATTGGAACAACCTGCGAGGGTTATGGTTAGAGAGAGATAGAGAGAGAGTGGAGAGGGAGAGAGAGTAGTGTGTTTGAGAAAACGAGATCAACACCAGAAGAGCTGGTTCCAGAGAAAAGAGAACGAAAGAGGTCTTTGGTCTTTATTTGGAGTTTGGGCAAAATGGGAATTTCACCTTTGCGACTGTGGACCTAGTTCTTACAAACTCATCAATCTTAGGACATTACTGAAATTTAGTTATGCTTTCCGCTCATATAAAATTATCATTCATTTTTATAAAAATTTAAAATATATACTCTAAAGAATTTATTTTCGTAGTATTTTAGAATAATGTCTATGGTTAATATATATATATATATATATATATATATATATATATATATATATATATATAATATATATATTATATATTTTTTTTTTTTTTTTTTTTTTTTTTATA
>Ga0099824_1002996_pt1 | contig 24709 bp, 15 predicted proteins | sample SiratrowhiteBW_FD_76837 | JGI IMG/M metagenome (GOLD analysis project Ga0099824, IMG submission 76837) | Root nodule microbial communities of legume samples collected from California, USA - Siratro white BW | ecosystem: Host-associated > Plants > Roots > Nodule | place: USA: California...
AAAAAAAAAAAAAAAAAAAAAAAAAAAAAAAAAAAAAAAAAAAAAAAAAAAAAAAAAAAAAAAAAAAAAAAAAAAAAAAAAAAAAAAAAAAAAAAAAAAAAAAAAAAAAAAAAAAAAAAACTGAACCAATGAAGAGAAACTTGGTGAAGAACATGTCTAGATTTGCAAAGTTAAACCGTATGCTTATATCTTTTAAGAATTTGCTTTCGTTCAAATTATAGTGCCATATGTGATGTTGAAAAGTATATGTTATGTATATGTCTTCCTACCTACACTTATATATTCTAAAAAGTAATTGTAGTAGTGTAAGTGCAGGTTTTGAAAAGTAAGTAAATACTGTAGGGAGAGCTTAAATGTAGGTACAGGATCAGAAAAGAAAATATAAATCGTATAATAATATCTTTTAAGTTTTTACGTTTATTAGGTTATATCATTATGATTAATTTTTATATACAATATTAATGATTTGTTATTATTTTTTTAAGTACTCTTTTATATAAAATTAAAGTTTTTATTTATTTTATTTTTTATATAAATTATTTAAGTACTTTTTATGTAAAATTATTCATATTTATGTTTATTTTTTTCATATAAATTATTTTATTTTATTTCATATATAATATTTCTAATTTCTTTTATGTTACTTATTTAAAAATATCATATTTTATTTATCATATATCTTACTATTTATATTTATAGCAAGATTTAATTTACAATTAAAAAGAAATGATTCACTGTTCTAATCTCAATTCAATAACCACACAATCAACAAAACTCTCGGATAAATATCGTCAAACGTCTTTCAAGTCGGTCATAATTTGATTTTTCTTAAATTTAACACCAGATCAACTCAAAGTTCCAACTTGGGTCCTAATTGGTTGGATCAAGTTAACATACAAACTACATTATCCAGGATTGTATCAAAATAAGTGGGGTCATGTTCGACCAATAAAAAAATAATCTAACATATTTGAGTTAAATTGGGTGGGAGGTTATCCAACCCCAAAAAAACACCCTTATTTCTGCCAACTAAAAAGAATACTAAACAAAACATGCTATAAAAAGCAACGCGCCGTTATAATGAAATCCCACAAAATAATTGAACAAATTATTGTATTGTAAGATTTAACATTACTTGATTATAAACTTTTAATTATAATTATTGCGCTTCAAAACGTTTTAAATAAAAAAAAAATTGATAACTATATGCACAAAATTTGGCAAATGGCACCAGGTAGGGAAAAGTGGCACTTTTTGAGGTGCGAAAATTGCTGAAAGAGACGGAAAATAAAAAGAAAAATGCAAGAGATGTTTTAAAGCTTTTAAAAGGAAGTGTTAATTACAGGTCGGTGTGGCTGACGGGAAGGCTGAATTGGTTGAATGAAACAACCATACTAGATCAGACAAACTCCAAGACATTTCAGCATGTTTAGTTTTGAACACATTTTCAGTACGTTTGTTTACCAAAAATTACAATCATTTACTGCGTCCACTTTTCATACTTTTGAAGTATTTCAGTTTACCCACCTATCTTTATGATTTCATCAGTGTTATTTCAATCAAATGCCTATTCTTCACCGACCATAATTCTGGGAACTAAGTAAATGTTGAAGACAGATAAATTAATTTAACATGAAAACTAATTAAGTTCTGTATGACAGTCCATAGAACCATTGACCATTAATTAACAATCCATAGTGAAATCTTTTATATCTATCCTAACCAAAATGGCCTGAACTAAAATGTTTATCAAAAAACTGGATATAGAAAATCAAGTAATTTTCCTGTAGGTGTCTTCACCTCATCAGCACGGAAAAAATTTGATTCGTCGTCACACTAACTATCCATTTGAAAGATCTATCCGTGCTCCAAATTGATCTATTGCCGTCCTGCTTTGTTGTTTTGTACTCCTAAGAATGGAAACCTGGATCATAAAACAATAGGAAAATATTACTTTACCAATGGTTTGCTGAGAACCATAAGTTTAGAGGGAGGTAAAAGCAAAACCAGACAATATATGGTAGTCTTGCTAAATTAAAAATATCGTTAGTTAACCTAAGACATTCTAAAAACAATTTTCTGAGCTATTTAGACCATAATCTGATGATTTCATAATGAGCATCCTTTTAACATCATGAGATGATTTCTTAAAATGAACATAATTAACTTAAATTTAGAAAAAAAATATAGTATGAAATCTTCATATGATGATAAATCTCAAATTCATAACAGAGCTGCTACCTTGGGACGTTCCATAGAGCTTCCAAAGTATCCTACTCCAAAAGACAAGGAAGTGTATGCAGCAGCAATCTCTACAGCTTTCAGACTTGATGATTTTCCTTGATCCTAAGGAAGTGAAAGATTAATAATATTCACAAAACTATTAGGTGGAAAAGCTGAAGGGACTCACTGTTAAAGATGCGTCTGACTGCACAATCAATATCCCTGCAGTGCTATCAGTAACGCATTGCCTGCCATCCTCAACAACAGAGCGTAAGATTTTTGTGCACGCAGAAGCAGGACCAGACTGTGAGCTGAAAGAAAGTCAACATCAGAAAAATCCTCCCCATGGAATATTAATAAAGCCCACACATTAATGAAATTATGCAACAACGCATCAATATGAGAAGTTGCAATTTCTAAAGCCAATAAACTAAGCTGGATATTGAAGAGATCATATTTTCAGTATTCACACAAGAAAAAACATAACCCGGGCAATCCTAGCCTACCAATTCTGCACAGCAAGTAAATTTGAGATAAAATTAATGTCTTTTTTGTTCATAAATTTCTCAAAGTGAAATTTTAAAATATTTTAACATGATATGTCCAACACAATCCAGTGACCCATACTATAGCATATAATGTATCCAATTTGTAAATTTCAACGAAAAGCATCATTTTATTGCATGCCCTCACCATCAAACACAGAATCACAGGCGCAGATGTATAGACATTGAATATACCCTATTATTTCTTAGGTGGAATGTCCTTCAGAAATACCAGCTCATTTTAATTTTAAAAGGTTCCAAAAGCGATATGTGATTATATTCTACTCCATGCTATCATATCAAATGAAGACATGGTAGAACTTAAGCACATAGACAAATCTTACATAAAAATTCTCCCCTATCATGAAAATACAAACAGACGACCGAGAGCCAACCATACAGTGACAATGAAACACAGCATTCCCTAGCTGCAAATCCTTTCATCAGGTACTCTCCTGCCCCTGATACACAACAACCAGCCATGAACGGAGATCCAAAGGGCCCTTTTGATGATGCCCAACACCCTGCACCATACATTGCTGCCAACCCAACACGTCCACTAACCTGTTGGATATTTCGAACATAGTTATAAGTAATTACTTACTACTCTAACATGGAACTGCAGAGCACTAGAAGAAAAGAAAACCATTTTCACCTTTAGAGCAATACCACCACTGGAGGCTCCAGATGCAACATGCCCCTCATTATCTATACAAATAACCCCAACAGTGTCCATTATGCGATCTTCTGAAGCACTATCTGCATATGAAAGAGTACATGACTTTGGCAGGTGTATCACACTTGTAACGATTGAAGGCTAGGAGAAAAGATCCTAGGCAAGATCATTTTTCCCAAACTCCTAGGGATTGCAATGTCTTTACCAATAGCATATCGATACTTAATTTGGAATACAACCACTTAAATCCCTTAAGAAATTTAAGATCTCTCTCAAGAGAAGGTTTTAGTTTGGATTTAGAAAAATGAACTATAATTGGTACAAAGGCTTAGCTTCATATCCTAACACTAAGTCATGAGACCTCAAGAATTTGAAGAGTTCCCAAGATCTTTATTTCCCAGTAAGAGTGCTTTTACAGTAGTAGGCTGATGCTAATTTTCGCAGCCAAGGAATCTTTCCAAGGTCTTTGGAGCACTGTTGTTATTGATTTCACAGGTTTAGAAGCAAAAAGTAGGGTCAGGTCTTGTGAAAGTGTGCTATTAAAATACCTGGTATTGTGGTACTTTGACAGACAGAAGAATCGACCTCAGGAGTGTTGTCTGCCTTAGATCTAGCAGTTTCCACCATGGATTTGTATTTTATCCATTGTGCTTTAGCCTTTTCTGTGACCAGCCACTGTTATACAATGTAACAAGGTTATGATTTGAAAGTGGTAAGACATTATTCCATTAAGTTTCAGTGCAGAATTTAAATTATAAGTGAAATATGACCTCATTGGCCTCCTCTATACTTGTTGGCAAAGTGATGTGTTTAGACTTGGCCCATTTGCAAGCCCCTTCGCCAACCAAGAAGCTGCATTAAGACAAATTCCCATAAGAACACCAGCAATAGATATTAACCAGTGGACTTGTTCGCAAGGTCAAAAGGAGAAGGCTTTCTCAAATACAAATTTTGGCAGTGAGTTACACGAAGTTATGTAAATGCTTTGGTAACAAAGGCAGAGATGTTGAATAGTGATTACATTGGAGGAATCCGACCCAGCAATGGAGATCTCATCATTTGTTCTTTGGCCAATAAAGCAGCAATTTGTATAGGATTGCGGACACCTGGTCTATAACGAATGGAATAAATACAAAGATAATTTGGTATAAAATAGTTAAATTCCAAAGTCTCGAACAAGCAGAAAATAACATTTATCCACATAGCATTAGATTACCCAGCAATGTAAACTTAGAATCTTCCCAATTGTTCATGGAGGCAGGAACGAAAATGCATTATTTAGCACACTGTAGAGTCGTGCATGTTTGGTTGGGATAAGGTCTGAAGACACACATTTCTTATTTTCCAAAAACTTTCCCAGGAACTGTAAAAGAGATGAGATAATGACACTCTCTCACACACACCTTACAACACATTCTTATTGAGGGGATGATTTGTACATAATTTAAACCTACATAATTTTTATCCAAAATAAAGATGGTATTGGAAATAATGCAATAACAAGAGTTCCCTAGAATTTCTCAAAAAAATATTTCTCCAAAATAAATTAGACAAAACATTCATTGCCATGGAAAATAAATATTTTCACATTCCACCTACTAAACTAGCTAAGCACTTGGGCTGTGTTTGGAAAGGTTCTTTTACAACTTATTTGGACTTATCTTATGACATGAGCATTTATGTAAGTACTAGGAAAAGCTTATAAAAATAGCTCAAGATATAAGCTGCTTCCAGCTCTCAGAATAGCTAATGAAAACAACTTACAGCTTACAACAAAACAGTTTAACTAAGAGTCTGTTCGGATACAATGCCAGGAGTGCTTTGAGAGATTTTCTACTAGAAAAAAAGTTTTAGGAACCTATTTGGACAAACTTCTCCATAGCACTTTCTAAAATAAAAAATAACAAGAAAACATACTTTTCCATAAGTTAAAATTAACTTATGCATAAGTTAAAAAATAAAAATTTCAAGAAACTATATGAAAGAACTTCTACAAATATTAATTTTAACTTATGAAAAGGCTTATTTATTTCACTTTCTTGTCTATATGGAGAAGTTTGTACAAATAGGATTTCAAACAGAGAAGCCCTAAAAGGCACTTCTAGCTTGTATTCATATAGACCCTAAATTTTTTATCCATAACCTCTTAGAGAATTTCACGACATGGATTTCCTGTTCACTCAGAAGCTTGTAAAAGGAGTCCTATGCTATTTCCGTAAGCTCCATGTAGGTTCTAACAAACACCCCCTCGCTGCCATTAATTATTAACAATTCAAGCTTAAGCAATACAAATGGAGTCATTCTCATTTCTCCATAGGGCACTGTTTGAATTCAATTTTTGTACCTATCATCATATTGATAGAATCAACGATTTGAGTGGTAATAAGAAAGCAAGTACCTGGCACTGCTCCAACAGCCCCAAAAGCTCCAGATTTTCCGTCCATAATACTGGCGTCGCATTCCACGCCACCGTCCTCGGTCAAATTGGAGCCTCTGCCAGCGTTCGTGCAGGAATCATCCTCCAACACTTGAATGGCGGCTACGACGGCGTCTAGGCCAGTTCCCGAACCCTAGAAACACGAAAAGTGGTGAAGGAGCGAAATTGAAAATGAAAATAAAGAAGGTTAGAAGGTTGGTTTACACTGGACAGGACGGAAGCGGCTGCTTGACACGCGCGGTTCATGACGGACCTGAGGGCTTTGTCGTTAGAGGGAGAGTGGTAACCGGCGCCGACGTGAACCGCCACAAAAAATCTCTTTCCCTCCATCTCATCACCCTTTTCCTGTTCTACTTCCACTTTCGCCTTCTTCTTTCCCACTTTTTCTCTCTTTTAAGCTTAAACCCTATGTTACAAGATTTCATTTGAAGTTTAAAATTTCAACCAACGAAAAAGAAAATGTAATTTATTTTTTTCTTCTTTTTATTTTACTTATCCGACCCGAGTAAAGATCTTCTAGGATAAATAAGTCATGACCAAGTTGTAAAATATTTGGTTGAGAATATGATCATAGTTTATATTCATAAGATAGGACATTTCCAATAAAGACATATAATTATTATTAAATGGTAGTTTCGGAGGTTTAGAATCTTTAATTCTCTTAATTAATTAGTGTGATTAGAATTATTAGGAATTAACACTAGTTATTAGGAGTTAACACTAACCTTAAATGAATTTGGTTCAATCTATCTCTATTATTGTAGTAAGTATATAAGTTTTTTAGCTCATAACAGGTAAATCATATTGTTGAATAAACAAGTTGATCTCAATATACCCATCTGTTTGGATTAATATACCCATCCGTTTGGATTGAGTGTTATGAATTCAACTTATTATGTTAGAAATTCTAGTTGATTTAACAAAATAACAATAATCGGTATAAAAGTAACCATTACCTTAAGAACATCTTTTGATAAATATTTAATGAAATGCAGAGGAGGAGACACTGAGTCACACCATGACGTCAATTAGATGGTGTTTATTACCTTTTGATTGGATTGTGCTACGTAGCCCTAACACATGCAACATCCTAAGAGCGCTAGAATTTGGCATGTTTGACAAATCGTATTTTTAAAGAAAACTTTTCAAATTCTTTAGTCAGTTATCCTTCACTTTTGGACAAGTTTATTTGGGCCTCTTTAGTGTTTGACTCTCATTACCGTTTTTCATTCTTCACTGTATTCGTGATTCTAGATACACTCATGGCTTCTCCTTCTTCTATTTTTGATTCCTCTTATGTTGGTAGGAATTTATTAGGTAGGGAGATTACTCCCATTGGGGAAGTAAGTTCCTCTGAGCGTACTGAGTTGTTGTTTGGTGAGGGGGAGCCCACGGAAGAAGTTTCTTCTCCATCCCTCATAGAAACTGCTTCCTTTCCTCCGCTTGCGATTGCTCTAGCCACCGCACCAACGGTTACCACCATTAAACCCAGAAAAAAAAAAGAAACCGTCCCGCTCCAATACCTTCAAATGTTTTGAAAAAAGACTACAAAAAACAAAATGCCCTCCTATTGTTGATCCTAAGTATCTTGGGTATATGGTGAAGTAACTACTTTTATTTCTAAGTTTAATACCTAACAAAGAATTAGTGAATTTGTTCAATATTTGTGATAAGCCGATAGTCAAGTATGTTGTAGTCAAACATTGTAAATCGGATGAACGAGTTTATATGAAACTGAAACCCAATAGCTACAACTTCACTTACATGTACAAGTTCCTCTTTAAGGAATTCGATGTAACCTTTCCCTTATCTGACTTTGAGGCAGGAATGCTAACAACTATTAATTGTGCCCCGAGCTAGCTTCACCCAGGGCTTTCCTGAAGTGTTTTCAGATACTCTACCACCACTTGAACATTGAACCATCAATAAACATATTCATGTGTTTTTACCAAGGTAAATGTGCTAATTTGATTGGTTGGGTTTCTTTGAGTGTCGCCTATGATGGTTCATTTTTTACCTTGTACAATTCTTCCTACACATACTTTAAAGACAAAATTTTTTAAACTTAGATGTCACCCCAAAGATAGCCAAAAATGTCTTCTCTTCCACCTTGACTTTCGTCCTTGGTTCCCTCTATACTGGAAAATTCCCAAGAAATTAAATCAAGAGTCGAGTATTTACTCTCGACCAAGGAGAGAGAAGCCATAAATACTATTGGACAACTTCCCCGACCTATAAGTAGCAGGGACCTCCTTGGTGTTCCTAGCTATGAACTGCATTTTACTTACCTTGTATATTTGAATAAAATTGTCTTTATTGACTGACATACTTTATTTTCATAGAGATCATGGGGAAGGATTTTGACTTCAAGAAACTCCGAGCTAAGGTCGGGGGACATCGAGATCTGGCCGCCTCTTTCCAAAATCCAACCAAGTAGAAGAAAAGTGGAACGACTTCAACATCAACGGTGGGACTTGCACTGACCACATCTCTAATCATAGGGGGACCCAAAGTCATATGCTTGGAGGGTACATCTGAACAAACTCCATCCTCAGAATCCGTTCTGACTTCTACCATGCAAGTTCCTCCAAGTGTTCCTCAGTCACCACCGCTACCGACTTTGACTCAATAACTTGCATTATCGAGCATCATTTCTCGTGCAGAAGGGACCATGGTTAGATTAGATCACCTTTCCACCACAACTTCTGACTCAAACTTTTATTGGCATGTCAACATGAGAGAGAAACATCTTCGTTGTGTTGGCAGTTTCCCAATTCCCTATGATGCTGATCTTTTGACAACCCTTGATGGAGAGGATTGCTTTGATGTTGGCGAGGTTATGTGAGGAAGGCGCATGACCGTATTTCAACATGGGGTCGCAACACTTTCAACTCCATCTTGGGTTCATCAACCTATAGATTCAAGTGTAGCTCCTCTATTGTTTCACTGTGGTTAGAAACCTCCTTGACTGAATCTAAATGTCTCAAACATACTTCAATCTCATTCGTATCTTCTTGATCCCAAGACTACGTCGTGTCAACAAGTGCTTTCTCTAGAGGGATAGAAGTGTGTAATTGCTTGCTATTAAAAAGAATCACCTCATCCAGAGTATCCATTCTCATGTAAGAATCTTTGTCTTTTGGATGTTGCATACCTTCAAAACACTAAAATTCACTTCTTCATCTTGAACTCTTACGTTAAGCTTCCCATTATCTATATCAATAATGACATTAGCAGTCTTCATGAAAGGTCTACCAAGAATCAAAGGAACATACTTGTCTTTGTCAATAACCATCACAACAAAATCAAATGGAAACACAAAATTGTCCACTTTGACCAAAACTTCTTCCACCACAGCATAAGGATATTTGATTGACCTGTTAGCTAACTGCAAAGTCATTCTAGTGGGTTGAACCTCTAAATTACCAATATTTTCATCACAAACAAAGGCATCAAACTAATCTTGGCTCCCAGATCCAATAAGGCTTTTACCATTGGTAAAGCACCTATGGTAATAGGAATAGTAAAGCTACCTGGATCCTTATACTTTGAAGGAAAATACTTCTGAATAATAGCACTACAACCACCCTCCAATTGTACAGTCAACATCTCCTTCATAAACTTTGCATATGTCGGCATTTGCTCTAAAGCTTTTGCTAAAGGTATATTAATTTGTGACTGCTTAAAAGTCTCTTGAAATATGGCAAATTGTCTTTCCCTGTCTTGTTTTGAAGGTGCATGAGGATAGGGAAGATTCTTCATTGGTGGAACTCCTTACTCCTCTCTCTCTTTTCTTCTTTTTCTCATTTTTATTTTCATTTCTTTCCTTATTTTTGTCTTCTTCCTCTCCACTCTCTTGTTTTTTTCAATATTATTATTCTCTCTATTAGTCCCTCCCACTTCGAGTAACAACCACTTGGTAATGCTCTGAATCCGTTTTTTGATCTTTCAATTGTTTTGCTAAATTACTCACTTGTACCTCCAACTTTTAAATAGACTCAATAATTGTGATTGTTTCCTCTACAATCTTGAAGAAAACTGAGCCACTAAATGAAGCACCCAAATTATCTTTGTCTATAGTTGAAGCCAATTACAAAACATACGCATTTTCATCTCCACTTCAAAACCGTGGTTGAGACACTTTCTTAACAAATCCTTAAATCTCTCTCAGGCTTCATGCAATGTTTCATTAGTTCCTTGCACACAAGTACCTATGGCAGCCTTCGCTTCTATATTTCTTGGATGGTGGAATGAACTGAGACAAAAATTTAGTTTCCACTCCCTTTCAATTGATCGGGCTTTGGTTAGGCTGTGATTGAAGCCACTCCTTAGCCTTTCCAATCAAATAAAAGGGAAACAACCTCCAAAATAACGCCTCCTCATCTTTTCCCATCACACTAACGGAACCAAAAACCTCATAAAAGTATAAAGATGAGTGTGTGGGTCTTCATGATCTAAACCAGAAAACTAATGAGAACTAATTAGCTATAACAGAGCAAGTTTTCATTCAACAATCTTCTCATTCATGGTGGATCTCATAATGTTTGTGAAGTCCCTAGGACTCTTGTATGTATTGAGTCCCCTATAGTTCTCCTTTGATTTTGATTTTGATTTTGAACAGTCATCTCTTTTTTTAGAAGGAAATTCACAATTTTGAGTATCAGCCAAAGTAGAAGAAGGTTATACCTTGTATACACAAAAATTACACTAAAAACTAAAAAACAAGTTAGTCTAAATGTATAAAAAAATGAAAGTAAAAAACAAAAAAAGTAATTATAAAAGAATTATAAATACACAATTGTTATATATTGAAAACAAATTACCGACAATGGCGCCAAAAACTTGTTAGTCTATTTTTGTTAATGATAGCAAGTGCACCAGTTGTAAACGTATCAAGTAAAAAATATTGTTCTTTTCTAAAGGATTTGTGCAATATACTACAATAGTTACAATGATAATAAAATTAATTCACAAAAGCTTCCATAATTTAGTTTGATGTGCAAAAAATAAAATAAAATAAATATTTTTATGATAACAATTGAATTGTAGAAAAGGATTAACTATAAATAATATGAGTTTTCAAGGTTAAACTTCAACAATCTTCACTTTCATGTGTGAAAACATTTACTTCTTTCTAGACAACAATCAACGTTAACCCACGATTTCACTCAAACCCTAATTCTTAGATGAATAAGCTTATGCTTATCTATTAATCATCAATTCCTTGATTAAATATATAAATAAAACTTGCAATCACCAGAAGGGTCTTAAGACAACAAACGAATCCTGCTCTATTCTTAGACATAGGCTTTCATTTGGTATTTTAATTCAATTTTTGATTAAGAAGATATTTCCCAATGCCCAAAGAATCAAATATCAAATCACGAATCAAAACGACAGGCAATAACCGCAGAATTAAAATACTAGTATATGGAAAGCGTTGAAAAATATGATGGCCAAAGTTCAAGAGGGGGGTTGAATTGAACTATTAACTCTTTTTGGAAAGCTAGAAAGTGTGAATGAGTATTTTTATTAAACTATGATTACAATATAGAGAATACCGAAAACAATAGGTTAAACGCGCAAACATCAAGTTGAAATTAGACTAAGTATGCATAGAACAGTAAAACAACTTATTAAAGGTAAAATCAACTTGTTAATAGTTTTCTCACAGTTCTGGAAAACACAAATAACAGGTTGAAATCAAAACAACCTGCTATAAATTATTTTTCATCACTTAGACAAATTTCCAACGAGTAGCAAAATTTAACCAGTTAAACTAGATTTCAACAGATTGAATTATTAATATTGCATCAGTGTATATACACTATTGATGCAATACACACAAAGCACACGTTGTAGATTTGGCCAATGATATTAACAGTACAATTTTAATATCCACACAAAAGGAATACACTGCTCAAGTTCCAAAAACAATTATCAATGTGAATAAACACAAACACCCAAGTATAGAAAGCTAGATATGTAAGAGAACTAAGAATAGAGATTATGTTTTATCAAGAAATGAAAAAGCAGTTATGTAGAAAATTATCAATGCAAAAACCAGTTTAATATAGTTGATATGAAGGCAAACAGATTGATGAAAATCACCACAAAAATGATATATGAAATAGTGCAACAAAGGATCAATCAAGAGTTAAGCCAAAAGTAATAGCCAAAAACAGTTTGGAAAGAAGCACTAGAGATAATAAAGCTCCACGAAAAAACTATTTACAAAATAAAGTGTTATCACATATGTAAAACCTCTAATGCAACAAATTTAATATATCAAGAAATATATCATAGAACTAGCAAAGGTGATGTAAAACGCAAACAAATCCAAGAAAATGAGTTAGATATCCACAAAGTTATTACCACAACACTTGAAACTAATATTAGTTCAAGGAGTTACCAAAACTATCGAAAAACAGATTCACAAAACCAAGATAAAGAACACTATATCAGTAGGGGAGTTACCAAACGAAATCAGATCCAAAAGATTCAGAAACACAAGGCAAAATAGTCAAGAAACTAACACACGTTTGTTGTAGTAAAAATCCACTATTAAAACAAGTTGAAAACTGATTTTAACATATTAAAAACGTTGCTAGAGAGAATAATTTGAATCTGTCCAGACAAACAATAGGTTGTTCATGTCAGAAAAATTACAAATAAACAAGAACCAATCACAAAGGTAAAGAGAGAGGGAAAGAGAAGATCACACATTTATTTTTATCCTAATTCACTCTTCCACAAGAGCTACGTCCAGTCCTTTTCACAACAATGCAAAGATTTCCACTAAATCATTCAAGTTTACCTACACAAATACATACAAGACCCAATTTTGAACCCTACAAGACTGTCTCTACCCCTTGTGCGCCATCCCACCACACAAGATGCACAATCTAGTGCAATATGCAGAACTCTACTGTTGTGTTTGATGCAAACAATACACCCAAAACAAAACTTTACAAGATTACACAAGAGATAATGCTTGAAAACCTTATTCAAGCACTATACAACCAAAAATTGATGCAAAAACGAATTACAATTACAAGAATCAATTATGCAGCAGATAAAATAGTGTAAAACTCATAAGAGAGTCACTTATCTCTTCATAGTGACAGATGCTACGAAAATCCCAATCAAATGAGATGTTATGCTCTCTTCAAAAGTGAGAATCCATGATGAATTTTGTTAAACTTTTTTCTCTCTTTCTCACAAGAAGGTTTCTCTCCAAGAAGTTATCAAGTAAATCTTTAAAATTTGATTCAAAAGCCTTTTGTTTGAAGAGTTATTTTCAAAACGCGCGCTGCAAGCTATTTAATTCGTGCCAATCAAAACTGTTAAGCAAAACAACAGGTTGTTTTTACTATGCAACACTTTTATTTTTAAAAACCATTTTAAAATATAATTTTCACTTGATTTTGAAAAAGAGCAATGCAAGTAAATGATCAAGTGACACACACAAATGCATGAGAGAATTAAACCAAGTTAAAACCACCCCAAACTAAGAATTTAAGGTCTTCCTTCATCCAAGCCAAGTCACCGAGAAATTTCTTCATCAAATCTCTAATCAAGGGGCTTCTTCACTAGCTCTAAATGAAAGAAAAGACATAAATATGAAAACCAGAAACGATTGCATGAGAGTTTAGAAAGGTAAGTTATAAACTCCAACAACAATGGATTTAGTTCCTCACAGTCATGAAGAAGCTAAACATTATAGAAGAACAGCGAAAAATAAGTAATCACTCCCAAAGAACCCTAAAGCTCTCCTCGATTTCCAATTTTGTCTTTCATGGCTCTAGATCTCTAACCTTAATGCAAAGCAAATATTAAATGACATTTGAAATTTGACGGTCGTGCCCAACTCAGCCTCAGTGTCGCAAGGCGCGACTGGAGCCTGCTGTTGTTCCACAAGTCCAGGCCCAACTGGTGTCGAGCTCAGGTCACATGCACTAGGTGCATTTTCGCTGAATTTCTCTTGAGTTTTCTCAAGCTTGGCTTAGGTTTTGGCAATGAGCTTGAGTTGTTTTGCATCAAATTACTCTTTAATCACTCATCTTTAGGGCTTAAATCCATCTTCTCTTAATCCAATGTTTTCGTGTTCATTTTAAAGCAAAATAATAGGAATTAGCAATAAAATCCATTTTCTAATTCTCATAATCAATTATTAACAAAAAAAGTACCTAAAATTAAGAATTAAATAGATTCTAAGCTTAGAAAGAGTTCATTTTGTTATAAAAAGTAGTCCAAAAATATCATAATCAACTCTATCACTTAGGCTCATTCAGGATTTGGGTATTATTATGGGCTGACATCGACATTAGTTAAGAAAGTAGGTAATTATTTTTATACATGAGAGTGAGGTATGATGAAGTCCAACCTTGACAATATTCATATCATTGATCCTTAACATTTTTTTCTATTAGAGATTTGACAAAAATCTATAAAAATATTTAGTTTGTCTTTTATAATTTATTTTCTCACACAAACACTCAAACTATAGAACTATTCTTTGGTATAATTTTATTATAATTGTAATTATTGTTGTATATTACACAAGTTTCATGGGATAGAACAATATATTTATTACTTTGTTATATATGTGATTGATATACTTGTTATCATAACGAAAATAGGATAACACACATGGGACAACCATAACAAAAATAGATGCAATTCTAAACAGGATGTGATTACAGGTGAAATGTATTTATCAAACATGGTTTGGAATTAATAAAAGCTAAGGAATGAAAATATAAGGCATAATGATAAAAGTTATTACAATATCAACTCGAGTCTCACTTGCTAGTGTTATTGTGAAGGCTATATGGTGTGGGTATGCATAGAATTAAACATGCATCTCCACATTATATAGAGTAACATTGTGAGCCAAAGATGGATTGGAGATGGCAATACCTTCATTATAAGAATGTGCTTCTTGATATTCTCTTACGTAATTTGTTTTAAATTATTGTAATATGAAAGGATGAATGTAAGTATAGGCTAACTTTAAGTAATGTTAAAGTGAGTCATATATTACTATAATGTTGGAAGCATAGGATTGATAATAGAGTAAATCTATTCCATGTAAAAGGTTGAAGGAACTTAATAGAGTAAATATATTCCATGTAAAAGGTTGAAGGAACCTAAGTGTTTCATTTATAATATATTATTATTATTTAAGATAAAAAATAAAGATAATAATATTATCAGGATAATGATTTTAACGATATCAATTGTTATAAATAAAAATTTTCGTAAGTTCATAAAAATTTTTAGAAAATTAATATGCTAATTGAGGTATTTTATAACATGATAATTAAAGATTTAATTTTTATTTAGAGAATCTTTAGAGATTTTATCGTCTATTTGAAATATATTGTTTTAGTTTAAATCGTGGAATTTGATTCGATCGGAATTATTGGATGTTTTCATCTTTCGTTCTACACATGCATAGATAAAGCACTCGGATTATAGTTTGACCTGATTTATTCGGCTTTTTTTCTATTTTGGTGTACTTCTCAAATTTAATTCTCAAAATGGGTAGAAAAAATCTATTTACCAAAATGGACAAATTTTGCCAGCTAAATAGGCATAATTTCAAACTGGTCAAAATAAAAGTGACATGCTGGCGATTTCAATTAATGACATTAATTAAAATTGTTTTTCTCTCTTCAATCACTTTTTAATTATTTGATACTATGATCCTTAGGTTTAACAATTAACAAAATAAATGATAATAATAATAATTATATAATAATCATTAACAAAACTATAACATGAATATTAAGAGATACAAATTTATTTTAAATTAAAATAAAATAGCATAATGATGATAATAATAATAATAAGAATAATTTTAGTTAAATTCATATGGTTAGGTTTAACAATTAATAAAAAAATAATAATCATTATATAATAATAATTAACAAATAATTTTTTAATTATTTATCACTATTTTTGTTACTTTAATAATTAACAAAAAAATAATAATAATTAACAAAACTTTAATAAAAAATTAAGACATACAAATTTATTTTAAATTAAAACAAAATAACATAATGATAATGATAATAATAATAATAATAATTAATAATAAGTGAATTCAATAATAATAATTATTTTTTAAATTAAATTTGTATGAAATTATTCTTATTATTATTATTTAAATTAAATTTGTATGAAATTATTCTTATTATTATTATTTAAATTAAATTCATATTAATTTAATTAGAATTATTTTTATTCTTATTATTATTATTATTATTATTACACTATTTTATTTTAATTTAAAATAAATTTGTATCTCTTAATATTCATATTATAGTTTTGTTAATAATTATTATATAATTATTATTATTATCATTTATTTTGTTAATTGTTAAACTTAAGGATCATAGTATCAAATAATTAAAAAAATGATTAAAGAAAGAGAAACAATTCTAATTAATGTCATTAATTGAAATCACCAGCATGTCACTTTTATTTTGATCAATTTGAAATTAGGCCTATCTAAGTGGCAGAATTTGTCCGTAAATAAATTTTTTCTATCTATTTTGGGAATTAAAATTGAACAGTATACCAAAATAGGAAAAAAGCCGATTTATTCACTGTTCAAATATCTTTCTCTCTAATTGAAAGTTGAACTACACATGTCAAAAATAACGAAATTTAAAAATTTAAACGCATAAAATCATATATTAAGATAATCAACCACATTTTTATTCTGGCAAGAGAAATGAAAATACATTAAGATCTAACAATTGGCTCATTCTTTTTATTGGTAATATTGTTAAGCAAACCTGGCAACACTATTCATTGGCTCATGGCTTTAATGACATTGCTAGGATTGATCTAACAGTGAAACACCTAAGCCTCCTAACAAATACTTGGTACATGTTTGAAATAGAGTTGAGAGTTAAGAAGTGTTTTTTTTTTTTTTTTTTTTTTTTTCAATTTTTTTCCTTTTTTTTTTTTTTTCTTTTTCCTTTCCTTTTTTTTTTTTTTTTTTTCCTGTCGTTGATAAGAATCGGGCAAAAACTTCCTCCCCTCCTTTTTGATACGCACTCACGAAAATACTAAAATACTCTCTTTATTAACTTCCGAAAAATACCTTTTTCAGAAAATATCTGAAAAATATTTCCTGAAATATAAATTTAAGTTTCGGAAAAAATTTGGGAAAACCTTTTTCAAAATATAAATTTTATATATGGAAAATACTCTGCAAAAATAATTTTTAAAAAACATATTTCGAAATATAAAATTTACATTCCGAAAAAAGTTTTTCAAAACTTATTTCAGAAAGTATTTTTCAAAACTAATTTTTGTTCTTAAAATGTATTTTCGGATTTTTTAAATTAATGGGGTGCAAGGTCATAAATGATGGGGTGTTGGAAGTTTTTGCCAAAGAATCGAAACGACGTGAAGGTAGTAGGCCCAATAAGCCCACCTCTACCTATACTTTTTCACTTAAAATAAATTGACAATAAATGAATTCTATAATAACGATTAAAGTATGTGAATGTGATTTTATTTATGCACAACAATTATTATAGTTATGCAACACAGTAATCATATTAATAAATGAGATTGACTATAATAGTGACTTAATGACGAACTATTTAAACGAAGAAAGAACACATAATAAAAATTACACCAACGCTGCAGGAAAAAAAAAAACTTTTTTTACAGACTAAAATTTGTTTCTTCTCCAAATGCGTTTTTCTTTCTTCTTTGAAATACAGCACATTCTATCTATGACCAACAATATACTATCCTTTCACTATTTTAAATTACAAAATTATCTCTAATTGTTTTCAACACATCACTCCGTAGTGAGCGTCTTACCTAGAGACATCTTCCCTTTGAAAACTCTATTAATACTATAAAAATTATAACTCGAATCATTAACATAAGTACTATTTTTTCCCTCAGCAAAGCCAAATTATCTATTCATGGGGAAAAAGAAACCAAATGGTTGTATTCTACAAGTGAAGAAAACTGGCGCACATGAGCAAAGGAAAACATCACCCAGGTATAAGAGGTTAATATGAATGCATTGAACCTGTGTTTCTCCAGTCCAAAAAAGTGATGAAATATTCACTCTACCATATTAATCCTGCAAACACAAAATCATCAGGTGCTCAACGATATCTGACATCAATGTGTCAACTGATGAGGTTCAATGATCCAACAACCACAGTAAGGTGCTACAGTGTTTAGTATGTGAACATTCATATATACACGATGAGAGATGCTTGCAAAACAAGGCTAAAAATTGTTTTTGGAGAAACAATGGCTGACCTTCCATGGACAATTTTTTGGTAGATACAAATATATTAATTATATATAATTGGGAAGTCCTAGAAAAAGGCGGGGGGAATAGGGGATGGAAATTGTTAAAATGGATGAAGGCATTTTTCCATGACAACGGAACTTTTAGGAATGAAATTCTCTCTGAATTTTTTATCTGAAAGTTATCTTAAGATTATATGTGACTACTTCCAAGAGAACAATAGGCTCATAATTGGTGTCTAGGAGTACCTGCAAAGATGATGGCTCAAACCTTGTACTCATGAAGATGCATCCACTTTGTTGAAGACCATTTATTTCCTTTAATTACTGGGCAACCACCTGGAAGCAAAGATAAAATTTTAATTAGCTTTACAAGTCATTGCCTTCATGGAACCAAAAGAAATCGTGAGAATAGAACAAACTGTCATGTGGCTTTTAATTTCCGCTAATAAGTGGTAAGAAAAAAGTATGGAACGACATGGCCAGAATATTCTCAACATAGGGTACATATACAATACATATTCACTATAATTTTCTCAGAGGCCTGAAATAGAGCAAGCATGCAAAAGAATAAACAGAAGCAGTGAATGCATGCACCAATCCTAACCTAAATGTGAAAAAATGGCTCACTATTGAATGTGGTAAAGTATGGATAAATTTGAGCTTGACATGCTATAGTAACAATCTGTATTTACAGCTCATCTGGTGACAATATTGAACAGTTTCTAACCATGTAAACTAGATGGATCTAGTGTGGCATCAGGCCTCATGCTCCAAAATAGCAGAGCATCACCCATTTTTGGTTTCACAGAGAGACCCTTTCTTGCACATTGGGATAAATCATTCCACCATGGCACAGAGCTAAAATTTGCATTGGCAGCGGGAAATACAGTCTCACCACCTTCTTCAACATCCGAACTGCAGATGAAGCAGAAGAAAACGAAGGGAAATATCATGTTTCAATCTAAAATTCATTAGAAACCATAATGCGAGAACATAATTTGGAAAGACAATGACAGCTTACAGGTACATAAGAACTGTAGCAATACGTTGGCCTCCGTTCTTAGTGTTGAACTCATCAAGGAAGTAATCATAGTGAGGCTCATATTTTTGCCCTACTTCATAATGAAGAATTTGAAGTCCTTCTCCATTCTCTGAATATTTTAAAGTTAAACAATAGTAAATGAGAAACAATAAATAGCCAAATCATGCTCACGGATAGGAAGTGCTAATAGCAAACCTAAAACATTTTGACAAATACATATGCATAATGTATCAATACACAGTGGCCTTAGTCCGGCTAGGCATGGGTTCAGCGGAGTCCTATACCAAACCCTGACAGGACCTCCTGTTTTCCATTTCCCCCATGGACCTCCAACTCATGAATCATTGATTATAACAAAAATAAATGTACTGAGACAACTTCATTATGACATTCAAAAATACATTGATTATGACCTCTATCCCCTATATACAGAACAATTTCCCTTTTGCACAATATTATGCTTTTCCACAACAAGCATCCAAGGCATCAAATAAATTCTTCAAAAGAAGAAATATCCTAGTTTCACTCTTTGAAAATTTATTTGTATTGCTATAATAATTTAGGGACCAACAAACAGAACATGGGAATTTAGAGAGAAGGAAAGAAAGAGAAATCATGTTTCAGTTGTTACATATTGAATGACAACAGAAAAGAGGAACTTCTCCTCCAAGTATTTTCACTTTCTAAAAAAAGTTCAGTTCCCAACAAATGCTAATAAGTTTTTAATACATCTCCTACTATCACTCTTACTATTAAAGTGTAAGCTCTTGCTCTTCCAGCTATAATCACCTAACTAATTCTGTAACTACTTTGTAACTAACTCCGACATCCCGACTTCATGAATGCAATATAACCTATCACCCTAATCTTAACTCCCATTCTGAATGGGGAAAAGTAGCAAAACAGGCCAGAATGCCAGATAACAAGAAAACTCATCTTAAGATAACTATGATTTTCAGGAATAATGATAGATGCAAATCATTTGAAGAGATTTTATGTAAAAACCTATAGTTCTGCTTAACGTGAAATGCAAGCAATTGGTATACCTGTACCTTTTGTATGGCTATGCAACATATCCAGTTAATGAATTAAAATTAATGAATAAAAGGAAAGAGATAAAACTCATACCTACAGGTATGAAGGTAAAATCCGCAATTCTTTTCTCTATATCCTGAACAACTTTGTCCTTTCCTCTCTTCAGAAACATTCCTGAACTAGTTCGAACCCTACAAGCACGGGATATCTAGATTAATGCATTGCAACTAGAGTCTCAAAAAAGTGTACAAAAATGCAACCCACAATTATTAGATCCATTAAAAAACACAAGATAAAAGGTCAAACCTGCTTTCTGTACTCTTCCCAGTCTTGCTATCAACAACACTTGACTTTACCATGTAAGGTTTGGCAAGTTCAATCAAGTACTCACATTCTTCTTTCGACTGCTTCAAATGATAAGCAAAATTAACATTTGCATAAAATAAAAACTTCAACAGTTTGAAACTGCAAGAATTTATAGCAGTGAAAAAATCTCTCAGTAAAACCCCATGTCTTTCAGCATGTTTGAGTTAACCAAAAATCTGAATATTACAAACGAACACCAGAATATTCTTTTATCCCAAACTACACAGAAGATCTCACTTATAATTCAGTCTTCCCTGAGCCTAACCAATGGTTACAGAAATTTCAAATGGAACACCCCAATTTTCCTTGATAGTTGATACGGACGCAGTATCATGGATTTAGCACTCTATTCTATACTTGAACAATTTGATCAACCAGAAAAACGTTGAAGGAACGAAATATTAGCAATCTCAACGGTTCAACAAAAAATCACAGCCAAATAATTGCAACACCACAATTTTCCTCAATAGTTAATACGGACGCAGCATCATAGAAATAGCACTTTGAGCAATTTGATCATCCAGAAAAAACATAGAAGGAACGAAATATTCGCAATGTCAACGGTTCAACAAAAAATTGATGACCTACGAACGCCGTGTCGCATCAACAAAAGTCTAAAATACTCACAGACGCGTAAATTCTACCTATATAAAAAATATAAATCAAAGAACGAGAAGCAGCAGATCCACAAGTAGATGACGAAAACTGACCAGAAAATTATGATAGATAAACGCTCTTGGCTCCCAGGAGAGAATTTCGGTCCACTGCTCCGGTTTTTGCACCACACTTTCACCGCTTCGCGAAGCAAAACAATTACGATTAAACACATTTTCATCTAAATCGAAATCAATCGGAGCAGAATGAATTTACAGTTATAGCACCTTTGAGAGGTCTTGCGCCTGAAGGAGGCGAGATCCGCGGTTGGAAAATCATCTTCGGTAGTTGGAAGATAAACAATGCCGAGAGCGAGGAGCACGACGAGGATAAGAGTGAGGAAGAAAAGCGTCCACATAAAGAGCGAAAATGTTGACCACTTCTTCCCCTGTGTGCGGCTATGCGCATGTTTTCCCTTCGCCATGTGCTTGCAGTGACAATGAACGGAATCCGCTCCAAAACCCTAATCAATGTACGTAGGATTTACTCAGTCCTATTTAAACAAACTAGTCCTCGGAATGCTGGTGTCACGTTTCGTTGACTACAGCAGCTATTCATTCCTTGCCAAAATATTTCTCCCGTTTTTTTCTGGCAACTCAGCCTCATCTCCTTTCTTTTCTATAAATGAATTTTAAAATGTAAATTCCAGACGCAGAAAGTTTGTTGACTTGTCGCCTTGTTAGCGTGTTGTATGTTTTCGCTTCAGTAACCTGCCAACAATATTTAATTTAAGGGTTAATTTGGAAATAAGCACAAAGTATCACAATCAGGGGAAAATTTGATACTGATATGACTGTGACAGATATAATTAATAAACTAATTTTTTTATACATAAAATAAAATTAGATATAATTCATCAAATAAAATTAAAATTAAAAAAAAATAATTTATTGTTAATATTATTATTTTTATGTTATAAACTTATTTTAATTTATTATTATTATTAATTTATACTTTTATTATTTATAATTATTATTATTTATAATTTTATTATTATTTTTAGTTTTTAACATTAATATTATCTGTATTTTATTTTATAACTATCTTTTTTTATTATTGTATAAAAAGTTTTACTATCATGCAAAATTTTGAATATGCATAGTCCTTGAGCAAGTAATGTTCTTGCCATTGAAAACCTGTGAGCTTTAACCGTTTGGCTAATCAAATTCCATGGTGAGCTATTTAAATAAAAACTAATTGGTATTGGATCCTAGCATATACTTAGTTTGTTGTGAAAGTGAAAAGGCGTTATCTAACTTTTGAAGAAATGTGATTTGGAATATTTCAAAATAATAAATTTGTTTGTCTTTTCCTATATTTTGTTATATTTTACTAATATATTATATTTTAACATTTTTATGATATGATGAATGATGAATTTTAATTTATTAACATATTTAAATTAAGTTGTATGTAAATGTATGAATAAAGAATTTATGATATTTTAGTTTTTATATAACATCTAATGTGATAGTGATTTCAAGTGAAGAAATATTATGTAAAGAGTTTATAATTGTGTATTAAAATGTAAATTAGTGAATAATATATCTTGACTTTAGTCACGTTGAGAAGAGAAAATATTATATGATAAAAGTGAAAAAGAATTCACGTAGCCTAATCTACAATGTGAAAATAAATTGTATTATTTATGTTACATAACAAACGATTAAAGAGATCTTCATATTATATAAATTTGTTATGATGATAATTTAGTGAAAGTGATTTAACAAGTAATGTGTATGAGTAAAATTATATATGTGTATTTTAAAAATAGAGTCAAATGTATTTGGTGATTGATATAAAAATATTTTTTATGATATACAAAATACTTTATTTTCAATTAAACAAGATGTGAATATAAGAGGTATATACAGTTTAATATATAGCAATTTTTTTTTCTCAAAACTATAATTTACTTTATTTTGTGTAATTATATTATTTATCAAATGTCATATCCTACATTAAACGATACATGTGATATTATAGAAGTACAATTCCAACCCAAATGAACTAAATATACAGAAAAAAAAATTATATTTTATAGTTTTTTTTTTCTTTTTTCCTCTTTCTCTCTGTATATCGTGAAGAAGAAATACCATTTTGAAAAGAGTTAAAAGATAATATAAATATTTATTTCAGTAATAAAACTTTTAAAAATAAGATACTATATAATACGATTAACAGAACTATATTGACTCGTTACAAAATATGATATTACAAAACGAATAAACAATTTTTGAAAAATTATTAGACCTATAATTTATTGTTGTTGAGTTATGATATATTATATTATTTCTAAGATTTTAGTGTAACTTTTATTCAATATAAAAATATTATAAAACTTACAATTTAATATATCTTTTTATTTGTAATTTTTTTTATATTCTTATTATCCAGGATGTTAAAATATTATAACTTATAATACTTATATTTTAATATATTTTATTAGTAAAAAATATTTTTATATTATTGTGATTCAAATTCTTATTTAAGATCCAGAACTTAAATTATATATAATCATACTTCACTAACAATAATAATGCGTTATAAAATTTAAATTATTTTAAATTTCTAATTTTTAATATAATATCTGCAATCAAGATGTCATAGTGCACTAAACCATTTCATATGATGATAATTTTCTGACGAATGTCAATTCTGATTGTGACGTCCAATTATTATTATTATTATTATTTTTTTTTAGGACAAGGATGATTTCAGTAGATATTTAAATAATTAATTCTAAATTAGACAAAAACACCTTCCATCACAATGTATATTATATTTTACAATACATATATGTTATTAATCGTACTCCATCTAGTATATATTTTCTATAGAAAGTTTTACTATATTATATAGAATTTATTATTATTACATCATTACCACTCTATTTATACATATATCCTACAATATTATATAAGATTTATTATTCTTCTTATTATATTTTCACAACGTAGGAGCCATGAACAGATTAATGATAGGGTTATGTTGGGGGCAAGGAGTTATTCCAAAGGTCACCACTATGGGTCCTTCCAGAGTGAGCGGTACATCTTCAAAATTTTCAAAAACAAAAACAGTGGTAGCTCTTCCTTGGAAAGTGATGGATCCTTGTACCACATCCGTCATCCATTCTTGTCCTGAAAAGGATGCTGCTATATTTGCTGAAAATGGAGTTGCAGGGTTGTGTGCAACCATTCTTTCATATTATAGATTCATATGATGAAATAAAGAGAAAAGTGAGATATACAGTCCTTTATATAAGAAAATTTTAAAAAAAATCTAATTTTTGAATGTTATTTTTTATTTATTCACAGTAAAATTATACTATTATTAGTATGGAATACAGTAGTAGTGAATAGTCAGGATAAATGAGCAATTAATAATAATCTCCTTTCAATGACACAATCTCCTGCTCATTTGAAACC
>Ga0099824_1002998_pt1 | contig 24694 bp, 8 predicted proteins | sample SiratrowhiteBW_FD_76837 | JGI IMG/M metagenome (GOLD analysis project Ga0099824, IMG submission 76837) | Root nodule microbial communities of legume samples collected from California, USA - Siratro white BW | ecosystem: Host-associated > Plants > Roots > Nodule | place: USA: California...
TTCAAATTATTAATTTTGTTTTTAATATTTTTAAAGTTTTTAATATTATTAATATTATTAATATTTATACACAAAATATTATTAATGTTATTGATAACATTATTATTATTATTATTATTATTATTATTATTATTATTATTATTATTATTTATATTAATATTATTATTATATGTTTTTTAATATATGGAATATTAATAATATTTATATTCATATTATTTATATTTACATTAATAATATTTTTAATATTACTATATTATTATCAACATTATTTATATTTTCAGTTATATTAAAAATATTTGTGATATTATTATTATAATAGTTAATAATATTATTATTAATAATGTTATTATTATTAATGTTAACATTAATATTCTTATTTATAATATTATTATTATTAATGTTCTTTTTATTACCCGTATTAATATTATTAATAATATTAGTATTTTAAATTTTTCTAATTTATAATTAATATTATTTTTATCAATATTATTAATATTATTATTCATATTATTTATATTATTGTTAATATTATTATTATTGCTTTTAATAAAAATGATAATAATAAAAATAATAATATTATTATTAATGATAATAATAATATTAATAATATTATCATTATTAATAATATTATTATTAATAATATTAACAATCATAATTATAAATATAATCATAAGAAGAATAATAATAATCATAATATTATCATGTTTGCTTGTTTGGCGCAGTGGTCAAAGGCTCCCTTCAACATTCAAAGGTCTTAAGTTCAACTCTTCTTATAATTAGAAAGATATAAAAATAATCTTGATAATTTATTAGTGGGTAATATAAACTTTTACCCACGGTTCTAGAAATGTTTTTAAGTAAAAGAAAACGTAACTAGAGATGTTTTTAAGTAAAAGAAAACGTAAATTTGATTAATCCAGAGTAGAAGAAATCATATAACATAAAATTATAAGTAACAAATTCAATAATATTTTTATTATTTAATTCAAGTCTTACTATCTAATTTAATAAAATTAATATATTAAAAAACTTAGTTAAGTTAGAAAATATTAATATCTTTTATATATAATTTTTTTAGAGTATAATTTCATATTCCTTCAAGAATATTATGTTTTGAAAAATAAGTGTAAAAAAATATATTTATTTACCTTTAATTTTTAAAATAAATTTTTCTGTCAAATTCAGTTTATATAATAACATGAAATAGTATTAAAATATTATAATAATTAAAGCATGACTAGTAATATAATTGATTATATATTTTATTTTAATAAGCAATAATGGTTTATGATAGTATTTTAAAATGTTCTATCAAAAGTTCGATGATTTAAGAATACATAGTAAATAATTTTTAATGGGATCCTACTTATTTTTATAGTTATCAATAAAATTTATGTGTTTCTTTGTAAATTTAGTAATTGCTAGTTGATGAAGTTTTCAGATCATAAGAACACGGTCGAAAGTCATGTTAACATCGATTTTCAAAAACACGGCCAAAAAACATGTTAATAACGGTTTTTAAAAATAGGACCGAAAAAGGCGTGTTAATAACAATTCTCAAAAACACGATCGAAAGGCTTGTTAACAATAATTCTGATGGAAAGGTGTGTTAATAACGATTTTAAAAAACATGACCAAAAGACATGTTAACAATGGTTCTAAAAAATACGACGGAAAGACGTGTTAACAACGGTTCTTAAAAATAAGGTCGAAAAACCCTGTTAAAGGTTCTCAAAAACACGACTGAAAGGCTTGTTAACACCAGATCTCAAAAATACGGCCAAAAGGCTTGTTAACAACGGTTCTCAAAAACACGACCGAAAAGCGTGTTAACAACAGTTATCAAAAACACAACTGAAAAGCGTGTTACCAAAGATTCTCAAAAATACGATCGAAAAACGTATTAACATCGTTTCACAAAAAACATGACGAAAAGGTGTTAATAACGGTTCTAAAAAACATGATCGAAAGACATGTTAACTCGAATTACAAAAACATTATCGAAAAGACGTATTGGTTTGGGATGTTAGAAAGTATTGAAAAGCCAACACTACTCCTTAGTTATAGGTATGTGAACGCATAAATATATTTCGAATATGTCTATTATCATGGAAATTTGCTTATGTACATTCTTATTTTCCCAATTATTTATCTAAGTTCATAATTATGTTATAAATATAACCTAAAATTCGTAACTACGTTACAAATATACTTGTCATGAAAGTACACTTAGACCAAAGCCACCTATAATAGTGCTTAGGATAAACATTACATTTGAAAGACTTGTAATGTCACTCGTCTCTTGCAAAAGAAGTAAAGGTTTCAAAAGTCTTTTCTCCTTTTCGACTGAAGTCTAGGACTTGTGTCCTCTCCTGGGCATCGAGATGGATAATCCTTTTATCCAAAGATGGGCCAAGTGATACGAATCTATTAATCTTCTACTTAAGCGTAAACCTTATTTCAAAAGAAATGTGGGTCCAATAACTTCACTAGTGGAATAATGATAATAAATTGTTAAGATCATTAAAATCAAACTCGTGTATATATCCGGTATTGCAATCATGCATCAAAATATTCTTGATAAGTAACATCTAAATATTCAGTTAAGCATATATCCCATAAACAACAATCGATTAATATTCAGTACTTGAACATGGTTAATTGGAGATGTCACCTATAAAGATGCTCAAGGTAATGTTACATTTGAAAATGAGCTTTAACGTCACTAGTTTCATGCGAAAAATAACAAGAGTATTTTAAAGCCTTTTTGCCTATTTGGCTTAAACTTGGGAGCTTATGTCCTTCCTTAGGCCAGAAAGAGTGTCTTTAATATAAGAAAGTGTAAATAGAAACTATGCGTTTCTAGCCTAAATGGGTCATAAGTGACATGAGCACAATGATCTTTTGTCTAATTCAAATCTTATTATATAAAAATTGAGACCCAATAACTTATTAAAAACACGGTAATTATAATTAGTTGTTAGTGTTATTGGTAAAATCAACCCACATATATATATATATATATATATATATATATATATATATATATATTAAAATTAAACTAACATTTACTATAATCAATTAATATTCACTGCTAAAATATGATTGTTTGGAATAATGATGATATTATAAAACTACATAACGAGAACAACTTCTATTTAGATAAGTTTAGAGAAATCTCAGCAATATAAAATAATCCTTATGTCAAATATGAAACACTTTCTATCGAGTACTCAAATATTAAAATTGATACCGTCTTCGAGATTATTTATATGTCTGTCGAATATGAATTTTAATTTCAATGATACTTAAATTGATATTTACCTTACCTATTATTCAATCATAAGAGTATCACATGTATAGACATTGGATACATGATACTAGTCTAGGATACGAACCCCGATAGATACCTTGCTTATCAAATTTAATTAACCAAAAAAGAAGAAAAGTTAAAATAAATGATCCTGACATGATTATTTGAGATAGGCAAAATAAAATACGCTTTTAAATGGAATAGCAAACCTTTCATACTAGAATAATACTAATCACATATGTGAGTTAAATAATTATGCAGTTAATTGAAATTATTTTAGATTGATTATCTAGATCACGGTCTATGCTAGCACTTGAAGATGGACCATGATTTTGTATTGAAACATAGGCAAGATTCATCAGTTCCAACCGCGCTAAAAAACAAATAAGACACAATTTAAGACTTTCAATGTCAATAGAAAAAGTGTGACCTTTCTTAAATTCTTGATAATAAGTAAACAACTATTCACATTTAAAAAATACAAATACTTAAATTCAATTTATAATCTTAACCTTCTCATATAAGTTAATACATTTTTAATAAATGGATTTGAATTTTAAATTTATATTTTTGAAATTTAAATTTATCTAATTAAATTGAATTTAAATCAAATGCCTTTTTAAATTTTTATAAAATTTTAAAGTAAGGTTTATTTTAAAAAATTGTTTGGTATTGTTGGTTTTAATTGAGAATATTCACTTGGTATGCAAAATATCTCTTTGATTGGGAAATGCGTGGAAGCATTATCAAATTGGTTTTGTACAAAAATATTATTTATTCAGGCTTCTGTCAAGATATCATTAACTTAATCTCTTTGAGAATATTATCAAAATAAGCTAAATCGATGTGTTGGCAGCTAAACATCGACCAGTGTTTCATTATCTTAAACTTTATCGTCAACATAAATTCAATGGAGTTCTCAACACAATATTGGTTTAAGCATTCTCAACCTCGATCAAAACGTTATTAACTTGTTTACTTAACCTAGAAAAATTTGTCCTGACATGAAAGTTTGTTTACTAAACTTGAACAGCGGACCTGAAAAAATTAATAAATTTTATTCATCTTATAAAATATTCTTTCATTTTCTATAGATAAGAATGAAAGGAAAGAATTTTTTATGATAAAAGTAACTAGATGCATTAAGCATACTCAAGTGCTCACATTATTAGAGAATCAAAATTGAGAAAAAAAATTATAAGCAAAAATAATTTAATATGGTGAAAAAAATCAATATGTGAAAGAATAAAAGGAATAATTATAATTGAAATTAAATAAAAAAAGTCTTAAATTTTTTTAATTATTTAGTAAAAATATAAATAGTAATTAGTTCAAATAAAATAAAATTTAAATTTATTAAATATTTTAATGCTAATTTTATCTAAATTAAATGGATTTAAATTTAAACTAATTTCAATTTAAATTATACTTAAAAAATAAATCATTTTGATCTAATTAAATAAATATGAATTTAAATAGAATATATTTTATTGAATGTATATAAATATCTTTTCCGAGCAACCACCATATACAGTAATTAAAGATACCCTGTGGAACTATCCAACAAAATGAATAAATTGATAACAACTGGTATCTAGAATGCTTAGCCCAAAAAAAAAGATATTAACTAACAACTAGTGACTGCCATTCATTAGTTAACATTAAATACCAATAACCTTTTGCTGATAAAATAATAAGCCATGTGAAATAATCACTTCTTATATAAAAGTTAAAGTATTCTTAAAATATTTTATTTTATTTAATTAATTATTTGTTAATAAAAAATAATAATCATTGCATTCATCAACCAGATAGAAATAATCAGCTATAACAAAAATTAGAAGATCGAGTAACACGCTGAATTAACTTTTTTTGTTCAAATATAAATAAAAATATAAAACATGGAAATAAACATAATACAATTAGTTATATCATGTATTTTTTTTTATCACAGCCCATATTATAATAATTCATAATCAATTGTAAAATTCATATAATTATATTTTTTTCTAAATGATTTTAGAAATTTAATAAATGAAGATTAATAATATATAAATAATAAAAACTCAAATAAGATAATAACAATATACCAAATAAATTAAACAAATATTATCAATCAATTAGTCAAATTATCTACGTTACAATTATAGCGTATACACTTCATGTATAATGAAAAACAAATAATTTGTCAGTTGTTTATATATCATTTCGCCATATTCCTTGTTAGAATATCATGATTAGTGCGAAAGTTATTATTGTATTATTATAAAAAGATTCTGAGTTACACATAGATGAAGAAAAGGACAAGGTATAGAAGATAGAATTATAATTTAAAAGAACGAGCTGTTATATCACTGTTAAAAAAACAATTATTTTATAATAAAATATTATATCATAATAAAATTTATATGTTCTACTGTCTGTGGTGTCAAAATAGATAGGCTCTTTCAGTGATGTGTGAACATGGGTGTTTGTCAAAATCATAAATCATTAGGAAGAAATTGAAAAGGCCGAAGAAAGCAGGATATACAGCTCATACATAAGCTATTCTCGAGAATTCGTAAGGAAAAAATAATTATTTTAATACTCCTGTTGATACCATATTCTCATTTAACACTCATTCTTATTAATAAAATATTATATACTAATAAAATAATAATATATATAAGTATGAAATGAATATAAAGAATGAACAATAGTATTAAAATAACACTACCCAGTTCATAATAGTCTATACCAACACATGAAGGGCGGCTTCATCATGCACTCCCGTACCTTCTTAAACTAGCCTTAATTAGCTTAATTAGAATATGCGATGATTCAATTATTTTCATCTAATGAATTCTGGATTGGTTTATTCCGAAATTAAAAATAAACTTTTAAATTAAACTATTTTGAAATAGGATTTTATCTTTTGAAACAGGTTATTTCGAAAAGTAAAATCTTATTTTAAATAAGCTTAATTTAAAAAAATTATTTTTAACTTGGAAATATATTTTATTCTTTTGAATTGGTCTATTTAGAAAGTTAAATTTATATTCCAAATTACTTAAATTCATTTCAACAAAATTTAATTTTTGAATTTTGTAATTCGATAATTCTTCGAATTACAGGATCTGAAATATAAAATCAAAATCCACCCGCAAAACTTAATTCCTACAAAAAGCTTTCCTCAGTATATCACCGTCACGCTACACTAAAAAATGCACCCACCTCCATTTTTACTCTTCTAAAATCTATATATTCTTATCCAGGACAATATAATCTTTTTCAAATGTACGTTTTGAAAAATTCAAAATCTAGAAAAATGGAAGGTAGTTGGAGGAAGAAGCCATCCACGTGAAGATGTACGCCATTTTTGGACAAAAACATACTCAAGTTTCAGACGACAAAATACCCACGATTCTAATAGGAAAGTCTGACCTTCTTTAAAGTCTTGATTATAAATGATCAATTATTTACACATAGAAAGGTACAGATATTTATAATTGTACCTACCTAAATCATTTAAATATATTTTTAGTAGATGGGTTCTAATTTCAAATTTATATTCTTGATTTTATATTTAATCTGATTAAATTGAATGTTTTTTAGATTTAAAAAAATTAAAATTAATGTTCATTTTAGAAAATTGTTTTGTCGCTGTTGGTTTTAATTGAAATTTTTACTCGGTATGCGAAAATATCTTTTTGATTTGAAAATGTCGAATCATTATTATTATTAGGTATCAACTAGTGTTTTATCATCTTAAACTTAAATAGATTATCCTCCACAAATTCAATCAAGTCAATTCAGAGTTGGTTGAAGGTTTTAGGTGAGAGATGAGGAAAAAACACAATTTGTAGTTGGAATAAGGTGAATAATTCAACTACCACAACTTAAAGAGGAGTATCAAAGCAGTTATTGGCACATTGTGTTACACACCATTTATATCACTGTGCTTCAAAACCTGACTTGTCAAAATCCGGCAGTTAGTAACTTTTTATGTTGCAATAGTATCGTATCTAACTGGTAATCTATTCGTGAGTGATAGTTGTGAAATATTGAATGACTGCCACTACTTGTTAGCTAGTATTTTTATTTTTTTTTTGGTCTATGGGTTCAAGAGATCAGTTGTTATTGGATAGTTCCATGGGTCTCTTTAACTAGTGTATATGATGGTTTCTCTGAAAACATATTTATATAAATTCAATAAAATAAATTACATTTTAAAGTAATATTTATTTAATTAGATCAAATTGATTTATTTTTTTAACATAATTAACATTAGAATTAGTTTAGACTTAAATCCATTTAATTTAGATAAAATTAGCATTAAAATATTTCATAAATTTAAATTTTATCTTATTTGAACTAATTACTATTTATATTTTTTACAAAATAATTTAAATATTAAATTTTTATTTAATTTCAATTCTAATTATTCCTTTTATTCTTTCATACATTAATTTTATTTCACCATTAAATTAGTTTTGCTTATAAATTTTTCCCTCAATTTTTATACTCTAATAATATGAACACCTGAGTATATTTAATGCATCTATTTACTTTTACTATAAAAACTTATTGTTTTATAAATTTTCTTATTTCCTCTCATTCTTATAGATGGAAAACAAAAAATATATTATGTGATAAATAAAATTTATTGATTCTTTTAGGTCCGCCGTTCAAATGTTTAAGTTTATCAGCTAGTTAACAAACTTTTATGTCAGGGTAAACCTTTTTTAGATTGAATTAAGTAAAATTATGTTTTTGATTTAAGTTGTGGATGCTTCAACCCTCATGTATTTTTTAATCATCAATAAAAAATGTGTAAATTAGAAATATTTAAGGGACGCATTAACCTTTTTAAAGTAACCAAAAATATTACCTTAAAATTGTCCCTAACATTCAAAAAGATTTAACAAAAGTTTATCCTTGAATAGATGACCATTCTACAAATAACAATTTATTTAAGTATAAATGCTCTTTAACATATTTATGGATGTGGAAGTATCAATGCTCTTTAACATTTTGGTAAAAATACCATCAACCTTTGCATTCCTTACCCAGGCAGAAGGAACCAGTTATAGTAGTCACAGAAGTTAGAAAATCCAAAAAGAGGCTGAATTAACTTCATGCACAACTATAAAATAAAAATATAAAACACAGAAATAAACATAATACAATTAGTTATATCATGTATTCTTTTTTTATCACAACTCATATTATAATAATTCATAATCAATTCTAAAATTCATATAATTTTTCGTAAATATTTTTAAATTTAGTAAATGAATTAATAATAATATATAAATAATAAAAACTCAAATACAATAATAATCATACCAAATATTATATTCTAAAGAAAAAATGTTCCTAATCAATTAGTCAAATTAACTACGTCACAATTATAGTTTTTTATAAGTAAATAATAATTGAATTAAAAGGAATATTTTAGAAATGTACAAAAGAAAATAACACATTTTAACATGTTACTGTTGTCAAATATATTACCCTTCCAAAAGAGTGAAGACTCATTACATGCTTAACTTACAATTTGTCTTCCCACCACGAGATGGAATATACTTAACAAACTATTCCATACCCCTTCTAAATAACTCCAAATGTTGTCTACATTTTGGAGTGTCTATATGAATATATCCATGATACCCTTTCCACAATTATAGTATATACATTTTCATGTTAATAAACAATATCCTTGTATAATGAAAAAACAAATAATATGTCAATTGTTAGAATATCACGATCAGTGTAAACGTTATTATTATTTACTATAAAAAGATTCTGGGTTACGTGTACATGAAAAAAGGTCAAGTTAGATATAATTTGAACGATGGATACGTGATTTGATATCACCCTTCCCAAAAATAAAAAATCTATTTTACAACTGTTTTTATAATAAAATATCACAATAAAATAATAATTTATTTAAGGGTAATGTATTTTAGTGCTACGGTCAAAAGATAAAGCTCTATGTGAACGTGGGTATTTGTCAAAGAACAATTATATGTTATTTGACAGGGAATTGCTATTCCTATATTAAGTTGGATGTATCGATTCCAATAACACTTAAAACCAAAGAGAGCGTTCAATTAGCTTTCATACCAAGATGGAAGGCATAGTTCACAGAACGGTGGAAGTGAATGGCATAAAAATGCATGTTGCAGAGAAAGGAGAAGGTCCTGTGGTCTTGTTCCTCCATGGCTTCCCTGAACTATGGTACTCCTGGCGCCACCAGATTCTGGCTCTGAGCTCCCGAGGATATCACGCTGTTGCACCAGATCTACGTGGCTACGGTGACACAGAGGCACCAGCTTCAATCACCAGCTACACCTGCTCTCATATAGTGGGTGATCTGGTTGCGCTTATAGACTCTCTGGGTGTTGACCAAGTCTTCCTTGTGGCTCATGACTGGGGAGCCCTTATTGGCTGGTACCTCTGCATGTTTCGCCCTGAAAAAGTGAAGGCCTACGTCTGTCTCAGTGTTCCTTTCCTTCGCAGACACCCCAACGTCAGAACCGTCGATGGCATGCGTGCTTTGTACGGAGACGACTACTACATCTCCAGATTTCAGGTTATATTCTTGTTCTAACTAACCGCTGTTTTTTCATTTCACTTTTACTTTTTCAGCGATGGCAAGCTGATCTTAAACATAAAGGGTAGCCCGATTAGTTGCTAGATGCATATAAAGCTTTAAATCAATCTTTTTCACGTGAAATGAAAGGGGAATTTAGCGCATTAATGTTAGATCTGATGCTAATAATCGTTTTCAAAACCTATGACAGAAACCAGGTGAAATGGAGGCTCAGATGGCTGAAGTTGGGACTGAGTATGTGCTCAAAAACATCCTCACAACTCGGAAAACTGGTCCTCCAATCTTTCCCAAGGGAGAGTATGGAACTGGATTCAATTCAGATATGCCTCACACCTTGCCCTCTTGGCTCACCCAAGATGATCTTGCCTTTTATGTATCCAAATTTGAGAAAACGGGCTTCACAGGACCGTTGAATTATTACAGAAATTTTAACTCGTATGTGATTAATTTATTGTTTCACCTTGCATAATTTTTTCGGGGGAAATATTTGGAAAACATGATAAGAATCATACATTAACTGTTTGTTGTTTATAGAAATTGGGAGCTGACAGCAGCGTGGAGTGGAGTGAAAGTCAAAGTGCCGGTAAAGTTCATCACAGGTGAGTTGGACATGGTATACACCTCACTAAACATGAAGGAGTATGTCCATGGAGGAGGTTTCAAAGAAGATGTGCCAAATTTAGAAGAAGTGATTGTGCAGAAAGGAGTAGCTCACTTCAACAATCAAGAAACAGCTAAGGAAATCAATAATCACATTTATGATTTTATCAGTAAGTTTTGATCACAAAACGAATTGAAACTGGAACACAGTTGCAAGGTGGTAGGTGACAAAGGTTGTAGGTGGTGAAAGCAGTTGAAACTGGAACCGTTACTGTTGGGTTTATCTTACTTATGAGATCAGTGGATTTCTGATGTAGAATGTGTCTCTTTGACCTGATAAATTCAAAGAGAAAGAGAAATAATAATAAATTACGAACAATCAAGTTTCTAATACATTTTGATTCGTGTCTTTCTCAAATCTCTTTTTTTTGTATTTCAATTTTTTCTAAAAATTTGAGATATAGCAACTTCAATATCATAATACATTGAAACAGGAGGTATAAATTTATTTAACAAAATGATAAATCATATAAAATTATCTTAAAAATTTGTTAACAAATTCTTCATCAGTAGTAGAGAAATAATAGTAGAGAAATAATAGTTTCTTAGTTTGATTAGCATTTCGATATATTACAGCTTTGTTAGTTGATTTTGTTTCATCAGAACTCAAATCTAATTTTTCTTACTATATTATTCAATAATAACAAGAAAATATGAATGCTATAATTAATTGTTCCTTTCAATTATTTGAATACCTTAATCTAACGATAATGAAAATTTCAAGTATTTAAACACCTTAATCCAATGATAATTTCAAGTATTTAATTAATCTAATGATAATGAAAATTTCTAGTATTTAATCACCTAATCCAATGATAATTTCAAATATTTAATAATTTTATTAATGCAATCCAATAATAATAATAATAATAAATTATGTGAATGAGGTATGGAAAAATTTGACATCCAATAGATAATACGCAATATGATGTCTAGAGGTTTAGAGAAACTTGTCAGATATAATAAAGAATTAATAATTTAGAAAATAGAAAATTTTGATATCTTATTGATAATACGCTCGCTGTACAAATTTACCAAATGTAATAAAGAATTAATGATTTAAAAATATTTATAATATCTTCATTTAAATTTTTTAATTTAATAAATGATTCAAAAGGGGTAAAATGAGTTTTGTATTTAAATTTCTTTTTCTTTATCAAACATTGAGTTAAAATAATATTATATTTTTATAAGTTTAATATTTAAAACAACATCCACAATCCTTTATCTCAAAATTATGGAATAATAGATATTTCATATTTGTTTCCCAAAAACATAAGATAAATATTACTGTCATATTATATTTTACATGTACAGATTTACCATTATTATTAATACAAAAATCAAATCTCACATGAAAGAATAATTTGATAACTTAAACTTAGAGTGTGGATTATTATAGATTGTTCTGATATCAAATATGAAATCCTTTAATTTCAATAATATTTAGATTAATATTTATAAGCGACTGTGACTTTATAAATATAACACATTATGATTTTGTTTTTACTTTAATATTAATTTTATCTAAATTAAATATATTGAGAAAATTTGATATAAAAGAATGATGTCATTTTTAACCCAAAATATTACGGTATTAAGTTTTTGGGTTAAATTAATTTCTATTTTAATTATACTTAAAAAATAAATCATTTTAATCTAATTAAATAAATATGGATAATATCTTGTCAGAGTAACAACCATATGCAGTAGTTAAAGATACGTGGAACTATCCAACAAAATGAATAAATTGATAACAACTGGTATCTAGAATGCTTAGACCAAAAAAGAAATATTAGCTAACAACTAGTGACTGCCATTCATTATTTAACATTAAATACCAATAACCTTTTGCTGATAAAAAATAAGCCACATGAATTAATCACTATTTATAAAAAAGTTAAAGTATTCTTAAAATATTTTATTTTATTTTATTAATTATTTGTTAATAAAAAATAATAATATTTGCATTCATCAACCAGGTAAAAATAATCACCTAATCATCACAAAAATTAGATAATCGAGTAAGACGCTCAATTAACTTTTTTTTTTCAAATATAAATAAAAATATAAAACGTGGAAATAAACATAATAGGATTAGTTATATAATGTAATTTTTTTATCACAGCCCATATTATAAAATAATTCATAATCAATTGTAAAATGCATATAATTATATTTTTTAAATGTTTTTAGAAATTTAATAAATCTTATAAAGATAGTATGGTATCATATAAAAAAAAATTAAATCTAACTTAATTTTAGAAACAGGGTTATAAGACATTTGTGAAAACTTCATACAACAAAATAATATTTTAAATAAAACAAATATTATCAATCAATTAGTCAAATTATCTACTCACAGTTATAGTATATACATTTCATGTATAATGGAAAAATAAATAATTTGTCAGTTCTTTATATATCACTTTCACCTATTCCTTGTTACAATATCATGATTACTGAAAGAATTATTATTGTATTATTATAAAAAGATTCTGAGTTACATGTAGATGAAGAAAATGACAAGTTATAGAAGATATAACTATAATTTTAAAAACGATCTTTTACATCACTGTTCAAATAACAATTATTTTTATAATAAAAATATTATTTTATAATAAAGTAATAATTTATATGTTTTATTGTCTGTGCAGTCAAGAAAAACATGCTGTAAATATGGATGTTTGTCAAAAATCATTTGAAAAGAAATGAAAAGAAGGGTGTACGATAACATTACTGTTTATCTTATACATTTATTTAACAATCTATATTTTTATTATTATTTTATTATTTATATAATATTTTATTAAATAAAATAATGTTAAATAAGTGTAATAAATGTTCAGTGACGTTAAAATGAAAAAGGTAGAAGAAAGCAGGATATACAGCTCATACATCTATTCACAAGGATTCATAATATACAGCTCATACATCTATTCACAAGGATTCATAATGGTCCATATCAACAAGCATTAAGAACTGCTTGCTTTTCTGTGCCTTCTTCCTCCTCAATGACCCAATTATTTTCATTTGATCTTTTGGATTGGTGTATTTCTGAAAAATAAAAATAAGTTTTTGGATTAGAAAATAAATTTTCCAGGAATAGGATAATTTAAAATAAAATTTTACCTTTTAAAACATGCGTAAAATCCAAATCCTATTTCAGAACAGTTTAATATAAAAACCTATTTTTAGCTTTCAAAATAGTTTATTCTGAAAGGTACAACTACTATTGATCACCACAATTAATCATAACTAACTTTACACTATAAAAAAAAAAAATGCATGTACTTTCATTTTTATCCTAAAATTTATACATCATTCTTATTAAAGATAATATAATCTTTTTAAAAGGAGCATTTTAAAAAATTAAAAAGTTATAGCAGAAATAAGGTACGGAGGTGTAGGAAGATGTATACCTTTTTGGACAAAAACACTGTAAGTTTCAAACCATACAATACCAACAATTCTAATTGAAAAGTTTGACCTTTTTTAAATTCTTAATTATAAATAAACAATTATTTACACACATAGAAAGGCACAGACATTTATAATTGTACCTACCTAAATGGTTTAAATATATTTTCAGTAGATGGATTGTGATTTCAAATTTATATTCTTGAATTTTGTATTTAATCTAATTAAATTGAATGCTTTTTAGATTTAAAAAAAATAAAATTAATGTTCATTTTAAAACATTGTTTGGTTGCTATTGGTTTCAATTGAAATTTTTTACCTGGTATGCCAAAATATCTTTTTGATTTGGATGTGTCGAATCATTATTAGTAGGTATCAACTAAGGTTTTATCATCTTGAACTTAAATAGATTATCGTCCACAAATTCCAAATGAAGACATAATTTTAGCCATATTGTGCTCTAAATTATGCTGCATTGTGTAACTTTTTATTTTGCAATATTATGTAACTGCTAATTTACTAGTGTATGATAGTTTATTCACTTTTATTCTAAGAAGTAGTTGTTAAATATTGAATGGCTGCCACTACTTGTTAGGTAGTATTTCTTTTTTGTCTATGCCTTCTAGAGATCAGTTGTTATCCATTTATTCATTTTGTTGATAGTTTCATGGGTCTCTTTAACTACTGTATATGGTGGTTTCTCTGAAAAGATATTTATATAAATTCAATAAAATAAATTATATTTTAAATTAATATTTATTTAATTATATCAAATTGATTTATTTTTTTGGATATAGTTAACATTTGAATTAGTTTAAATTTAAATCCATATAATTTAGATAAAATTAACATTAAAATATTTCATAAATTTAGATTTTATTTTATTTGAACTAATTATTATTTATATTTTTTACTAAATAATTAAAATCTTAAATTTTTATTTAATTTCAGTTCTAATTATTCCTTTTATTCTTTCATACATTAACTTTTTTTCACCATTAAATTAGTTTTGCTTATAAATTTTTTTCTCAATTTTATATTCTAATAATATGAACACCTGAGTATGTTTAATGCATCTATTTACTTTTACTATAAAAACTTATTGTTTTATAAATTTTCTTATTTCCTCCCATTCTTTATCTATGGAAAACAAAAGAATATTTTATGTGATAAAATAAAATTTATTGATTCTTTTAGGTTCGCTGTTCATGTTTAAGTTCATCAGCTAGTTAACAAACTTTTATCTCAGGGTAAACTTACCCTCTTGACTAATTCCTTACCCTCTTGGCTCACGGAAGACGATCTTGCCTATTATGTATCCAAATTTGAGAAAACGGGCTTCACAGAACCCTTGAATTATTACCGAAATTTGAACTTGTATTATTATTTCTCCTTGCATAATCTTTTTCGGGGAAAAATATTTGGAAAACATGATAAGAATCATACATTAGAAAGAGAGAGGTAATTAATTAACTGTATGTTGTTTACAGAAACTGGGAGCTGACAGCAGCGTGGAGTGGAGTGAAAGTCAAAGTGCCGGTAAAGTTCATCACAGGTGAGTTGGACATGGTATACACCTCACTAAACATTAAGGAGTACATCCATGGAGGAGGTTTCAAAGAAGATGTGCCAAATTTAGAAGAAGTGATTGTGCAGAAAGGAGTAGCTCACTTCAATAATCAAGAAGCAGCTGAGGAAATCAATACTCACATTTATGATTTTATCAACAAGTTTTGATCACAAAACGAATTGAAACTGGAACACAGTTGCAAGGTGGTAGGTGGCGAAGGTTGTAAGTGGTCAACACAGTTGAAACTGGAACCGAACTGTTGGGTTTATCTTACTTATGATAAGTGCATTTCTAATTTCTATTGTTTCTCTTTGACCTGATTATTCAAAGATAAAGATAAATAATAATATAATAATATTATGAAAGAAAAATATTAAAATAGTGTATTTTATTAATAAAATATTATATATAAATAAAATAATAATATATATTAATGTTAAATTATGTAAAAATAAATAATGATGTCAACCTCACACGTACAAACAACTGTAGACGCCGGTATCAAGCTACTATTCATGATAGAATCCAAATAAAATGAGACACACAGTACACTGACTCCTTATGTTTGGCTGATAAAATCAAGAACACACACAGAACTTTAAACAAAGCACCGTATCAAATTGAGTTAGCATCAAACTCACTCTCACAGCAAGAAGAGAAGAGATGGAGGGCGTAGTAAACAGAACAGTGGAAGTGAATGGCATAAAAATGCATGTTGCAGAGAAAGGAGAAGGTCCTGTGGTCTTGTTCCTCCATGGCTTCCCTGAACTATGGTACTCCTGGCGCCACCAGATTCTTGCTCTGAGCTCCCGAGGATATCACGCTGTTGCACCAGATCTACGTGGCTACGGTGACACAGAGGCACCAGATTCAATCACCAGCTACACCTGCTTTCACATAGTGGCTGATCTGGTTGCGCTTATAGACTCTCTGGGTGTCCAACAAGTCTTCCTTGTGGCTCATGACTGGGGAGCCCTCATAGGTTGGTACCTCTGCATGTTTCGCCCTGAAAAAGTGAAGGCTTATGTTTGTCTCAGTGTGCCTCTCTGGCCCAGAAACCCAAAAGTGAAGCCCGTTGATGCCATGCGGGCCGTATACGGAGATGACTACTATATCTGCAGATTCCAGGTTAGTAAATTCTCTCATTTTCCTCATTTAAACAAGAAATTAATTAAAACATTTTTTTTTATTTATGTGTGAAACTAGGGGAGAAGGTTGTGGAAAGTTATGTTATGGTAGATCTAATTGTATTTAAAACGTTTGACAGAAACCAGGCGAAATGGAGGGTCAGATGGCTGAAGTTGGGACTGAGTATGTGCTCAGAAACATCCTCACTACTCGCAAACCTGGTCCTCCAATCTTTCCCAAGGGAGAGTTTGGAACCGGATTCAATCCAGATATGCCTGACACCTTGCCTTCTTGGCTCACCCAAGATGATCTTGCCTTTTACGTATCCAAATTCGAGAAAACGGGCTTCACAGGACCCTTGAACTATTACAGAAATGGAAACACGTAGGATAATTGTTTGCCACTGTATATTCTTAATCAATGTTTACTTTTTGGGGGGTAAACATTTGGAAAATATAATGAGGAGCACTAATTAATTAACTACATGTTTACAGAAATTGGGAGCTGACAGCACCGTGGAGTGGAGTGAAAGTCCAGGTGCCGGTAAAGTTCATCACAGGTGAGTTGGACATGGTATACACCTCACTAAACATGAAGGAGTATATCCACGGTGGAGGTTTCAAAGAAGATGTGCCAAACTTAGAAGAAGTGATTGTGCAGAAAGGAGTGGCTCACTTCAATAATCAAGAAGCAGCCGAGGAAATCAGTAATTACATATACGAGTTTATCAAGAAGTTTTGATCTGATCACAAAATGACTTCAAATTAGAATAAATTGTTGAAGTTGCTGTGTGTTTTTATTTTATGACTATATGTACTGATTAACACAGGTTATTTCTAATTATGCAGGACATATGCATAAGTAAGAAAAGTTATTTTAACTAAATATGGTTCTAGTGTTTGAATATAATAGCTAAACTCCTTGTAATTCTTTTCAATTCTCGACTTAAGCTTACACTGATATGTTACTCGTCACCAAGTTGCAATGTATTGCACAGTAAAAAGAAACTACATAATGGACATCTTTTGCATTCACAATTCATGTGCTTGTTTGCAAAGCCTGCCATGTCTTTAGCCTGAAGTAACTTTTTTTAAAAGTGCTGTAACTCGTATTATTTTCGTGATCTTGTGCCGAAACTATATTCCATATACACTATATTTTGTCATTCTCCGATCGACCCTTTCTTTAACTATTTCTCGTGTACAATCAACAAAATAGAACTTCTATGATGGATTGACTATAGTAATAAATCATTAATGGTATCGAATCGATGAAAACAAACGAATCACCAAAGACAATGACATCTAAGATCACTTCATGAAACGATTTTACGATGTTTTCATATATTATGTCGAAAACAATTTCCGATTAAATATTGTTTGGCGAGAAAGGTGGCGGCAGAGGGAGGCACCATTAAAAAAGGGTAGCCCACTCGATCCACGGATGAAAAGGTCACGAGAAATGACAGGGTTTTCAACTCATCAAATGTGTTTTTTAATACACGCTAATGTAAAAACAAGGGGGTAAGAACGATGTCCATACTTGAATTCTTATCAGAACAAAAATAAGAGAAAAACAGTCACCAGCGCCTATAACAAAATGTTGAATTTCAGAACACTACTCAAAAAATATAAAGTTTATCTTCTTAAACTCTAAATCCTCTGCTGTTCCTCCTTCCTCTAGCCTTCTCAAACTTTCTTCCCTTGGATCGAACATAGGGTTTGGTATGGCTGTGTGGCACACCAGGAGCCTTCCCAAAGTGTTTCACAGCTTCACGGGCATTTTTGGGGCCTCTTAGAAGGACCTGCATTCAAGTATATAAATGAAATTAAGCCTTACAAAAGCTTAAACTCAACGCTCACAATCAGAGGCAACACTAGGATAAACTTAAGCTTCTGATTTCTATACTAAAAGGAATACCAATCTAAAGAAGTGGAAAAAAAAAACAAATTCAGTTCAACAATGTGTGCTCAAGAACCATATATTTGTTTAATTGACACAACACAACTAAAGTAGCAAGATTTAGAAATTCACTCCAAAAACAACAAAGGCCAATTGTTATTCACACATACCGTATTCTGTCCCAAAGGAGCCCTAAGAGCAAGCTGATCAAACGTCAAGCATTCACCGCCTGCCTTTTCTATTCTTGCACGTGCTCTCTCTGTAAACCTCAGTGCTGTAATTTTCAATGGCGCAACTTCATATGCTCTGATATCATCAGTTACAGTCCCCACTACAACAGCAATTTTATCTTCCTACATTTTAAAAAAATCAAACGTCAGTGAAATATAAACTATAATTAATAATTAATCAAACGATATGAGAACTAGCTAAGCCAGTACAAAAAATGTAAAAGTAAGAGATAGAGAGACCTACCTTCCCCTTTGTATACTTAATCAACCTCGACAAAGAAAGTGGAGGCTTGTTCACCTTGCTCATGAACAAGCGCTTCAGTATCACAGCATTGAAATTGCTGCCAGTCCTTCGAACAAGGAAGCGATAAAGCTGCGCATGTAACATTAATCAGAATCTCTCTACGCATAAGTAGTATCAAAAACATACTTCTGATTTGAATACAAATTTATATTGACAAACGAAAAAAAAATAAAAATTAAGTTCCCTCAGTACAATGAAAGTAATAATCATGTTATCAGCATTAGCATGGTAAAAAATAAAGCATCATTGGGAACCTTACGTATGTTGATGTTCAATGACAAAATTATGCACAAGTAAACTACCTTCACGTAAGGGAAAAATTGAAACTTTGGCAGCAGTACAAACAATGAGACAATAAACTATTTAAAATGGGTGTGTTATGCATAAGGGACCTATCACTAATGTGACCAATCAATATTTGAATTGAAAATACTTAAAAGTGTGCAGAGGCTCAGACAAATGTGGAAAAGGTATATTCCCAGACCTTTCAAATGCAGAAGGGTCTCATAATGAGCTGGGATTCACATTTATCATCATCGTCGTGAAAAACGAAAACACACACATCAGATCTAGGGAACCATATTCATGATATACATCGCAAGGCAGAATCGAAGAGAGAGAAACCTTGACAAGTAGTTTGAGGTAGATGTCGTTGGACTTGGGTGCTGTTCTTTTGGTCTTTTTGCTCTTACCCCCAGCCTTAAGATCGATCCCCTGCGTATCATAGGCAAATACAAATGCATAAAAAGTTGTCGAATATAAGCTTAACACAGAGTAGAGGTACATTCAAAGGAGCAAAACAGAGACGGAGAAGAAAAACGCTTACCATTGCTGCTTTGGGTGTGGAACAGCACACAACTATGAATGGTTATGTCTCTCAGACTTAACGGCGAGTGTAAAATGAAGTTATGTATGCTAGGGTTTTTAGTATTGGATCTGGGCCTCTTGCTTCTGTTTTGGGCTGGGTGTTACGAGGCAAACAAAGGCCCAAAACTACATATTCAATCTACTTTCACATTATTTCGGACACTTTATTTGTCGATTTTTTAATTTAAAACTGGAACATTATACTTTTTCCAGCATATTTATCTCTTTCAATTTTATCCATTTTAATAATTATATTTTTCTCTTTTAAAAAAATTATATCGTGTAATTGTATAACGAAAATAACAATAATAACTTAAATTTGTCAACTTACACTTTTTTCTTATGAAAAAACACGTAAGAAAAATCTTAAAATCACCATTACTAACATTTTTAAAAAAAAAAAAGTGTTTAAAAAATAAAACAAGATGTCTACAAATGTTTTTGCTACATACCCGGCAAAGAAAATATTTTTGAAATTATCTATTTTGTTAAAAAAATAAAAATTTAAATTTAAATAAACAATTTATAGTACAATTTTCTTTCTATTTATGATTCCGATATAATCAATACCGTCCTAACATTCATCTTACTTCAAAGTATTCCGTGTGCAACGAAATATTATTTTGGTAAAAAATTAATATATTGAATTATAAAAATCATCGGTTAATTATTAAATAAACAATGTGGCATACATATATTGTTTTAATGTTTTTAAATATTGTAAACTAAATTGGTTTTCCTTTTTCGTGACACAAAAGAAAGACAAACACATATACTAAACTATTAAGGAAATTCTCTCTTGTATTAATGTATTAAATTCCTATAGAAAAGGAAGATGCTTAGGTAAAGCAAGAGAAGGGGTAAAAGATTATTTGAAAATAAAGAAGGTGGTATAGTTGCTAAATGCGTATGCGAGTGAATAAACACTCTGCATGGAACTAATAATGTCCATATTATTATTATTATTATTATTATGTAATAATAGAAAGAGAATAGGATTAGAGCAATGTGCGGATGGCGTGTAGAGGGGATTACGGCGAAGTCCAAAGAGAAGGTTGGAACATAGTACCTGGCGAATGGCGAATGGCGAATGGCGATTCCGACATTTGACCAGCACAGAGACAACCAACGAGTGAGAGACACGTGGAAGAGGAGAGTTGACAAGCTCATGATGTTCTTACGCGCCATTTGGTCCCCTGCGTTGAAGGTTTCAACCGAATAAAGAGTAGATTTTTAGAGCAAAGCCCAAATTTTGCAAATATTAGAGTTGAACCCACCCACCTCAGCTTGGGAGTCGAGTTGAATATCCCAAAATAATAATTAATTAAGTAATTAATTAATTAATGATTACGGGAATAAAATGAAAGGGGTAGACATAATCCATCCATCCATCGATTGTAGGATGATGGCGATGATGGGTTGACAGAGATCGTTGATTTAAAGAAGAAGATGATATAAAACCTGAAAAGGGTGTTTGTCTTTGTGTGTGTTTCGGTTGGGCCATCTTGTCCATCTATCAAAAATTCCCATCCCACAACTAAATTTTCTTATTTATCTTCTTCCTCTCCCATCTTTGGCTCCACCATCCATCCAAAAGAAAGAGGCTTCTTGTGTTGTGTTGTGATAGGAAGAGGGAAGAGGGAAGATGATGATGACCACAATGGAGGGGATGATGGACAAGGCGGTGTTGGATGACGTCATTCGGAGGCTTCTCGAAGGGAAAGGAGGCAAACAGGTTCAGCTCTCTGAGTCGGAGATCCGTCAACTCTGCGTCAATGCCCGACAAATCTTCCTCTCTCAGCCAATTCTTCTCGAGCTCCGTGCTCCCATCCGCATCTGCGGTTAGCCACCCTTTTCCATTCCTCTTCAAATTTTTAACCTTTTTCCCTTATACATCTCGTTCATCCTCAATTCATCTGCCAAATCTTATGGATGTGTGTTGTCACCCTCAATTTAGATGATCGTCCGCTGAGGGAGATTTGATTTGCTTCTAAAGGACCATTTTGTTTTAATTGTTATATGTATTAACAATCTGCAGGAGATGTCTGATTTTGTTTAGAAGGTGAAGGAAAATTGCTCCAGTTTTAGAAAGATGGATCTTTGGATTTTCGGATTTAGAACATTTGTCTGTCAAGGAGGATAATTAATGATACAATGATACACGTTCCTTGTTTGTTCAATGAATTATTAAATGAAACAGACAGGAACAAAGAGATACTTGCTCATAATTGCTCGCTGCAATTGTATTTTGAATTATTTTGGTTCGTATGCCATGTTCTGATGCATTTCTTCGAAATACATTCTTCCCTGTATCTCCGATATTTTGGGAAAAAGATAATCTTTTAGAGATCCAACTTTGCAGTCTAGTGTGGAAAACGGATTTGGCTCTTCTGAGATGATAAGATATATTAGCGTGGTGATAACCATTGATTAAGAAATCAATTATTGGGATTTTAATTAACTTTAAATTTTATCATTCTCAACCTAAATTTTTTGAATCAATAAGCACTTTATCATTGTCCCATTTTCTGAATCCCTTGTTTCTGATGGTGTGGTTGTGTTGTAGGTGATATACATGGTCAGTACCAGGACTTACTGAGGCTTTTTGAATACGGTGGCTACCCTCCTGCGGCGAACTACTTGTTTCTGGGGGATTATGTGGATAGAGGGAAGCAAAGTTTGGAGACTATTTGTTTGCTTTTGGCCTACAAAATAAGATATCCAGACAAAATTTTTCTCTTGAGGGGAAACCATGAAGAAGCAAAGATTAACCGTATCTATGGTTTTTATGATGAATGTAAAAGGAGGTTCAATGTAAGGCTATGGAAAATATTTACCGACTGCTTCAACTGTTTGCCGGTGGCTGCCCTCATTGATGAGAAAATACTTTGTATGCATGGAGGACTCTCCCCAGAATTAGAAAATTTAGATCAGATAAGAGAGATTCAAAGGCCTACTGAAATTCCAGATAGTGGTCTCCTATGTGATCTGCTTTGGTCTGATCCTGATGCTACCATTGAGGGTTGGGCCGAGAGTGACCGAGGCGTTTCATGTACCTTTGGACCTGATGTAGTTGCCGAATTTTTGGATAAAAATGACCTTGATCTTGTTTGCAGAGGGCATCAGGTAATCCAACTGAAGTTGTTCTTACAACCCTAATTCTAGTTGATTCTTGCTCTCTTACCTTCTGCTATTGAAAGCTAGTAAGATCTAATTTTTCTTTCAATAGGTTGTGGAGGATGGATATGAGTTTTTTGCCAAAAGAAGATTAGTCACGATATTTTCTGCTCCGAATTATGGTGGAGAATTTGACAATGCTGGTGCATTGTTAAGCGTTGATGATTCTCTTGTATGTTCCTTTGAGATATTGAAACCAGCTGACAGAGCATCAGGTAGTTCTTCGAAAATGAATTTTAAGAAGGTAAAAATATCAACTATTGCTGTTGTTTTGTTTTGTAGTCTTGTGTTGTTATTTTGAAGGTTTATCTGATGCAAGTTTTTTGGGCAGCCACCCAAACTGGGAAAGATCTAGTAATTGGCAAAGATTTTCGGTTCGAATAGGAATCCAATCCAGCTAACTCAACTTTTACGGAGTTGAAATTGTGAAGTAGGAGTTTGGCATGGGAGAGCCTTCTTGATTACAGATTGCCAATGATAGTGTATTGTAAACTGAACCACCCAGGCATTCTTCTGTGCAGGAGCAGAAATTGTTGCTTTATACACCGGTTGGTTGCTTGTGATTGGCAAAATTAGCATGTAATTTGTGAATGCAAAGAGATTTCTGTTACCAAATGCGTAAATTTCTATGCCATTTGTCTGATGACTTCTCAGGAATGTTGTTTTTCGTGGAGTTCTGTTCCTCAGGCTTAACTTAACCTGTTGCTATGCCACTGATAACGTAATCAATTACATCACTACTTGTGTTCACCACCTTGGACTTCTCCTGTTACAAGGGATACCATGTTCTGAATCTTAGCATTAGAAACATTACTGTCTCTTGGTTTCTCGTAAAAATACTAAAACCAAATCTTAATTTTCTGTGCAACTATGTCTCTTGGTTTGCCTTTTCTTGAACGTTTCTGCTCTCGTGGTGCTTAAGTCTCTGTCTAAACTCTCCCTAACTCCCTTTTCTTATTCATCGTACCTTGTCTGTCTCTCAAAAGTAATGAATTTGTTGATTAAGATTTACTTTTAATTAGAATAGAATCATTCAAGGTCAATTAAAGCATGAAAATAAGCATAAGAACACCTCCACGTCCTGGGAAGTTTTGTAGTTGTTGATCCGCGTTTGTGTTGTTTGAGTTGTTGCAATGGCTTACTTCAATGCTTAAAAATTTGGGAGACGTAGTAACTTTATAGAAGGTAAAGAATTCTCTTCTGTAACAAAGAAAGAAAGGAGGATACAACATCAATGTATATAACAGATGCAAGATTCGTGCCCCAGACCAGACGTAGTAGATAGTAAACAAGTACTATAAATGTATTCTGGAAACTAATAAATTTTAGAAAACAGAATGAACAAGAAAAGCTTACATGTTTTAACGTTTTTACTTGCCTGAGATTGACGGACAGGGAAAAAAAAAAAAAGCACAACCACTCATCAATTTAAAGGAAAATAATTGGAAAGTAACTTCTTATATACCAATCCTCCTTTTAGCTCCTGTGTAAAAAAAAAAAAAAAAAAAAAAAAAAAAAAAAAAAA
>Ga0099824_1002999_pt1 | contig 24694 bp, 15 predicted proteins | sample SiratrowhiteBW_FD_76837 | JGI IMG/M metagenome (GOLD analysis project Ga0099824, IMG submission 76837) | Root nodule microbial communities of legume samples collected from California, USA - Siratro white BW | ecosystem: Host-associated > Plants > Roots > Nodule | place: USA: California...
ATATATAATATTCAGTTTCTACTCAATTAGTATTTTCATCTTGTGCTTAATGCTAGATTTTATCTGATCAATAGAGTCTTGATTTTGATTCTTAAATTTAACTGGGAAGTACTTTTGAGTTTCCAACCTAGATGAAAATACTCAATATATTGGAATACTAGGGATAGGTTTCGATGTATTGATTGCGTATAACATCTGTTCTTAATGCTAGGTAATTTACTAAATAACTGAGGGATCAGTGTTTAGGAAAATTTTCTTATGAATTTCATATCAGAGGAATCAGTGTGAATGATTTTTATATGTGCCTCAATTGTGAGTAGTTACGGATATTGTATGTTTTTATCAAATCCATAATATGAATGAGGGAGATAGATGAAGTTCAATCCCAGAGTTCTTCTAGATCTTGAAAACTTTCTTTTTAATTGCTATTCATTCTTGAATTGTCTTTATTGTTTATTAATTTAAATTACTCTCAATTCATCTTGAAACATTTAATTGCTTGCTTAGCCAGTTGTCAATTTAAGATTTGATAACAAAATTGTTCTTTGTGGGATCGACATCCAACAGTCCTTTATGTGTTTGTCTAGTTTGAATATGGATGTTTGCATTAAATGTACTCCATGCAACTTTGAAAACCTTATTCTTTATGCATCATCCTTAATTGTTGAAATATAAACCCACACACACATATTTATAGTATTAGTTTAATCTATGTGCATATCGTGCGTGTATCATCTCATCTTAAGAGCACACTTTATCATAATAAAAAAATATTCCACAGTACTGTATTGTCTGACAGATGATGTAACACGTGCGTCTTTCATGATGTGTTGTTAAAATTGATCATCTTGAAGATTGTACATGATCATGTTTTTATGCTTTGTGGTTTTCCGTGCTTAATAATTTTTCCTTAATAGGGGATGAATAAGAAGAGGAACAACTTCTTACATCATCATGTTTTGTAATCAACAAATCTATAAAAGGTTGGCTTACAAATAATGATTATACAAAAACACATGACTCATGATGATGATGAATTTTTCAAAAAGCTCAATAAATTTGATATTTATAATCTAAAAATTAAGAATGGGAAATAAATTGCTCTAAAATATTTGATGGAAGAGGAGTTACAAATGAAGAAGATATAGAATAAAAATAAAGAGGAGTTACAAACAAAAAAAGATGCATATCTCTTGAAGAAATTTGATAAACAAGAAAGTAGAAAAAAAATCAGATTCTAACCATTCGTAGGTTTAATATTACTACCATATGGAATCCATGATAGACAAATTAGATAAAGTTGATAAAATAGAAATACAATTAAAAATGTCCAATTGAATGAACATATGATCTTATACAAGAAAGAGACAAATAAAAATTACAAGAAAAAAAAAAAGGAGTAAATCACTTATTGAAAAAAATGAAAATTGATTTAAATTTCAATTAAACAAATGTTTAGAGGAGAATTGATTTGAAATTCAATTAAACAAAATTTAGAGAAGGAGAAATGTCAAGAATGTGTTTAATATCTTTTGTTTAAATTAATTTTAAGAAAATTTTTAATTTCTAAATATTATTTAGATGGAGATAAAAATATATTTAATTATTATTTAGATTTATGAAGTTAAAATTAACACATGGTTAGTATTTAATATTTTGTTACATTTTTTTCTATATATAAAAAATATATAAATAAAAATACATAACAAATTCCTCCTCATAATATATTTTTTATATTTTCAAATTATATTACCAACATATAAAAATCTAGTAGGGAAATTGTGTTGTTCAAAACCGTAAAATTTATGTCAAGAATTTATCAATGAAACTACATATATTTTCTGAAATAACATCATTCTTATTCATACTGGAGATAAAAAGTCACAGGCACTAAAAAGATAGAAAAAAAGAGATATTAATGTTTTTTAATTTTAAAAATGTTCTTTGTAATTTTTTAAATTTCTTTTAGCGTGTATCAGCCCATTAAATCATTCATACACAGATCTAGCTATATATTTTTATTCAAATATTTAAAATATATCAAGTTAATTACCTCTACTCAGTTTGGCAAATTTATTATGACAAATAAATATTATGTATATATATAATTTATTATTAGTATGAAATATTTATTAACATGATCGATAACTAATATTTCTTGAAATCGATCCTCTTTAGTAGAATTTCTTCTCTTAATAAATATTTTTATTTATAAAAGATCTTATAAAAATCGTATTAGTCATAATGCACTAATAATTTATCGAGTGGGTAACGTACATGTGAACTAACTGTATGAAAGAACTGATATCATGGGTCCCTTGGATCATCTCACTTTTAGATATACAGTAAAAGAAAAAAATTCAAACATTGGCACCTGGGTGTTGTTAGTGTTGTTGCAGGGTAGTGATAAGATATTTGGTGGTAGCTCTTGTTCTTAAATCTTCTTAGTGAAAGAGAAACAACGGAGATTTTCTGTGGTTATATAATAAACACATACATAGACCCACATACAGTGTATGACCATATTTTTATGTTTAGTGATTTTCAGCTCTTAGTCAATATTATAGAATGTTGGAGTTTTTCTTAATACAGAACATGAATACGAAGAGGAACAACTTCTTATAACATTATTCTTTACAATAAGTAAATTTAAAAAAATTAACTTGTATTTATACAAACTACATTACTCAAAATGTTGAACTTTTGAAATCAATAAATTTAAAATTTTAGTAAGAATTGAGAATAAAGAAAAAAAAATCTGAAATATTTCATTAAAATAAAACTTAGTTACAAATGAAAAAAATATAAAATAAAAATGAAAATAAAAAAGATGCACATCTCTTGATGAAATTTGATGAAGAAAAGTAGAAAAGATAGAAGAAAAACACATCCTAACATTTATCTAAGGTTTAATATTATTACCATAAAATTCATAAAATATAAAGAATATAAGGTTGGTAAAAGAAGAAATCCAATGAAAAATATCTAATTTAATGAAGACGTGATCCTACACAAGAAAGACACAAATAAAAATTATAAATGAAAAAGAAGGAGAAATTATGTGATTATAAGATCGAATCTGAAATTTGAAATTCAAATAAAAAAAGTAAAGAATTAATATCAAGAATTTGTGCTCCATATCTTTTATTTAAATAATGTTTTAGGAAAAATTTGAAGTTTCAAATATTGTTTGAATAGATAAAAAATGTATTTAATTATTACTTAGATTTATGAAGTTCAAATTAAACATTATTAGTATTTAATATTTTGTTAATGTGTATATAAAATATATAAATAATAAATTCTTCCTCATAATTATCTTTTATATTTTCAAATTATATTACCAAAACACAAAAATCTAGTAGGAAGGTGTGTTGTTCCAAACCCTAAGATTTATGTAAAAAATGTATGAATGAAACTAAATATATTATTTGAAATGACATAGTTGTTGTTCATACTGGAGATAAGCAGTCACATCCACTAAAAAGATAGGAAAAAATATATTTACTTTTTTAAAATTTTAAAATGTTCTTTGTAATTTTTTAAATTTCTTTTACCGTGTATGGGCCCATTAAATCATTCATAGATCTAGCTATATTTTTTTAATAAAAATATATCAAGTTAATTACCTCTACTCATTTTAGCAAAATTATCTTGATAAATAAATATATATATATATATATATATATATATATATATATAATTCTATTATTAGTATGAAATATGTATTAACTTTATCAATAACTAATATTTATTGAAAGTGGTTCTCTTTAGTAGAATTTCTTCTCTTAATTAATATTTTTATTTATAAAAGTTCTTATAAAAATCAAATACAGTGTTAGTCAAAATCCATTAATAATTTATTGAGTAGGTAAGGTGCATGTGAACTAACTGTATGAAAGAACTGATATCATGAGAGCCTTGGATCACTCACTTTTAGATCTACAGTAAAAAAAATCCTAGCATTGAGTGTTGTTGCAGAGGTATAGTGATAAGATATTGTGGGCAACATTGGTGGTAGCTCAAAGATCTTAGATAATGAACAGCCAGCACATGTAGCCATCAAGGGCACATTCATGATCTTGCTCCCTCATCATGCATAATAGGTCAATAACGGTCCCTTTTACAATGCAGACTGGTCACAGGACAGAAAGATCATTCATGCAAATCCATGTCAGAAGCGAATGAGTTTTTCCATGGACCTTTTCCTTGGATTATTGGCCCTCCAAATAATAATGCATCACATAAATCTTACCGCCATCCGTCAAACTAAAGCATGCCCTACAACACCTCACTACCATCATTTCCATTTCCATCAATGCATTACCTCTCATACTTCGTTAACCACAAAGCAACAAACCAGAATGAAAAGCATAAACAACCTGAGTGCATGCCCTAAAGTAGCTAGCCCTGCTTGTCGGATTTGCTTGCATGGGGTGTGTCTCTCATATCCACGTCTCACTCATCTACACTACTATCAGACAAACCGATAACCATGTATATACTGTTACACCATCATCCAATAACTGCAGAAATATCCATGCCGAACTATTACTTCAGTTGGTGTTGCCTCAAATTATCTGCAAGAAACTCTCTTCTTTCTTACTAGTAAAGGAACAATAAAAAAAATGGCTTAACAGGTTGAAAGATATTGAAGAATTGACTATTATCCAGTATATTATTATAGTTGTTACTTAAAATAATTGTTTAAGTGGCATAAAAATACAATTTATTGGGATTTCACTATTCCTAAATGAGCTTTTACTAAAGGAAGTATCTTTTATTGTTGATGAAAAAAATTAACCTTTGATATTATGTGGATATAATGAGAAGTATATATTATAATATTAATATTTTTTTTTTTACTTTATCTTTTTCAATAAAGTTGTGTTTAGTTTGAGTCGACGGTAAACTACGATAGAACGGCAGAATTATTTTTGTTTGGTTGAGATGATTTGTGCTGATTTAGAAACGCGGAAAGGAGGAAGACGACGAGGGCTTTATCTGCGCTCCACTACGAAAAAAAGGAGGAAAAACCACGGTAACATATGTGTAAATATATTTCTAACCTTGCATGTGCTTCTACAGTATCCACCATTGTGTAAAGTTACATTGCATGCATGACAACACCCTTGGCAAAGATTTCGCCAACACCTTTGACAGAGATTCTTCTGAGAGTTGGCAGGGGAATCATGATTGCATTTGATGGTGGTTGAGAGATTTGAATTCACAATTAAAAAGGGACGTTAGAAATAGTGTGGTTATTGGTTGAATCTTCTCATTCCTCTTGCTTTGGCTATCTGTTTCGTCTTTTTTGTGACTCATTATTTAAAGGTCTATGGTGGATGAAAAAGTTGGTGACTTGGTGTGTTATCGTAGAATTTTGTGGTCGTAAGAGAACATAGCGGCGGAGGTCGACGGTGAACAAGATTCATCAAAGCGATGAGATTCAAACTTAGTGATAATCGATTATGACAGAAAGTATAATTGATTATACGCATATTTTGGCAAGCATAATCAATTATCCTGATACCATAATTAATTAAGTATCAAATTTTATACATATAATCGATTATCTTCTTCCAATAATCGACACTACAAAAAAAATATATTTTATCTATAGAATATTACATACGAATATAAATCCATAGATAAATTAATCATTACATACAGAATATTTCATACGAATTAATTTCGTATGTAAATTAAATATTATATACGAAATATTAGTTACGGATTTTATCCGTATGTAAATTTAAATTAATAAAAAATTTATAAAATTTTTCATATGCTTTTATATATAAATTTATAATATATATATATATATATATATATATATATATATATATATATTTCATTTTTAGTATAATGAGAGAAAAAAGGACTAATTTTAGTGTAAAAAATTAATTTTATTAAATTTAAACTTTGTTAATTGTTAAAGTAATTAAATATTTGTATGTAATCTTTAATAATTATCTTGTATATTCATAGACATTTATATGTAATATATATATATATATATATATATATATATATATATATATATATATATTTTATATATGTATATATATTTATTTTTAAATAGATAATTTGTAATGATTTATATTTTTAACTTTTATAAGTTGAATTAAACTTATTACACCTCATAATGTATAGTCCTCCCATTTAAAATCCAAAAAACTATTTATATCTATGTGTCACTGACCTTTTTATTCTTCCTCTATCAGCCAAAAGGTAAAAACATGTGACCAACAAATTCACACATATAATCTATAATCTTAATAAGAGTATATTCATGTACAATTTAAACATTAAGAGGAAGTAAGAGAAAAATACTAAATTTTAGATTATTAATATGTATAAAATATTGTCAACCCAAAAAACTAAAGAGAGAAGTTAATTAATAACAATAATAAAAAATTACAAAGGTGAAATAATAATTCTCAATATTTGAAGGAGACTTAATTATTGTGCTCAAGTTGGTCTATGAAGATTGTGATTGAGGTGTTGGATTTTTTTTTTAAGATATTAAGAAAATGTAAATGAATTATAAAAAAATAAAATAAAATATTAAGATATCTTCTTCAACTTCAAATCTTAAGTTAATAAAATAATAAATGTTTTTTTATTTATATAAAGCTCTTATAGCTCATTTCTACCTAAAATAACTAGGTCACACTTAAATTACTAATTAAGGAGTATTCTTTGAAGTTGATGATGATATGTAAAACTCATAAGGTTTGTGTAAATTATATTTATCCTTGTATCTAAATTTAATTTCATGCATTAATTTATAAAATACTTTAATCAATTACATGCTTTTAGGTTGAAAGTTCAATCTCAAACAACATGTCATAAAGTATTTTTTAAACATTTACTAAAGTCCAACTTCCCAATCCATCCAAACAAAACAATTTTATAATTTTATTTTCACTTTAATAAAATAATTTTAAATTTTGTTTTATTTTATTTTTCACCTATTGTGGTATTAGCTAGGCCTTTTAGCAACCCCTTGGTTAGTTTAGTTGGTTTATAAATGAGATTAGTAAATTGTGCGCTGTTAGGATATTTACTCACCCCTTCCTACATGAGAATCTAATTAATTTAGCTCATAATATCAAATTCTCATAATTTTTCTTACAATCAAGTAAGCATATCCCTTAAAAAAATACTAATTAACAAATGAACTTTGAATATCAATAAAATCCATTTACATTATATTTTAGAAAAAGAAAAGAGAAAATCAATAATTCGCTTATTTATTAGAGAAAAATTATGAGTGGCACATTATTATTTAATCATGATTGAAAAAAAAAGAAAAAGATAACCAAGTAAAAATAAAAGTCTTAAATCCACAAAGCTGCGTGCAATTCTGAATCCTCTATCTTGTTCCCATATCTATTTCCTAGATATTTTTAAAAAATGAAGACAAGAAATAAGAATAAAAGAATTTCTTATTTTCTTTCTTCCTTATATATAGAGGAAAACAAGTATTGTTAAATAAAATAATAATGGATAAATGAAATAACTAAAATGGACTAACTTACATGGTGGAATCCCTAAACCCTGTATCAACCAGAACCCACCCAAAACCCCTTTAATCACCCTTTGAATCCATGTTATCGCAACCCACACCTTCACTCTAATGTTTACACCTCACCATCCTCCACCACCCAATTTCACTTCACCACACCAATGGACCTTTCTTCTTCCTTCACGCTCTCCCGCACCTTCTCCTTCTCTTCTTCACTCAATCCCATTGCACTCCAAATCCAAATCCTCCCCAAAACCCCCACCGCGCAACCTCTCCCCCTCCGCGTTTCGGCGGTGGCCATAGACTCGCCGCACGAGGAGCTTCCCAAGAACAGTCCCCAGCGCCTCCTCAAAGAGCTCGAGGAGCGCAAGCGACCCTACCGCCGAACCCCACGCGCGCCCCCGCGGAGTCTCATCCTCACGCGCCCTCTAGACAACAAAAGATTGGCCAACAGGCTCCTCAACAGCCCCCAACTTTCGCTTAAAGCCTTCCCCTTGTTGAGCTCGTGCCTACCCTTCACTGAGCTCAAGTACGGGGACAAGGCGTGGATGGAGCAGCATCTTCTAGAAGTGAAGCAGGCGCTGGGGTACCCGCTGGAGCCCTCCCACACGCTCGGCGACGAGAGCAACCCCGCCAGAGAGCTTGACACGCTTTTGTATCTGGCGTTTCAGCACGAGTCGAGTCAGAGGAGCAGGTCGCGGCACGTGCGGTACGGCCACTCCAGACTCTTCTTTCTGGGGCAGTACGTGCTGGAGCTGGCCTTCGCCGAGTTTTTCTTGCAGAGGTATCCGAGGGAGTCGCCTGCCCCCATGAGGGAGCGTGTTTTTGGGCTTATAGGGAAGAGGAACATGCCCCAGTGGATTAGAGCTTCCGGCTTGCACAATTTGGTGTTCCCGTATCATGATATGGATAAGTTGGTCAGGAAGGAAAGGGAGGCAACTGTAAAGTAAGAGCCTTTTTTGTGTGTTGTTTGTTACTCTTCTGTACAATCAATGTGCTTCCTTTTTCTGATGATTGTGATGGTGCTAGCTGTTTTTGTTTACTATCGTTTTTCTAGCTTTTATTTAAAGTTGGTTCAACATCAATTCGATTTCTCAAGTATATTACTCTCTCCTAAATAAACAAATGTGGATAGTGTTTGAAGTATTGAATATCCATCGGTTTGGGTGTTGATACATTTCACTAATTACTTGAAGAATTTTTCATTACTTGAGGACTACTTAACATAATTCTGATACTTGAGTAATTATTTATATAATTCATTTTTAGGAACGGTTTAGGAGAGTGATACTTTAGGGATGAAATTTGTTCTAGGTAGAAAGTATGGAGATCCCAAGTTAGAGCATTCAGTCTGTCCCTTTTTCTTCCACTTTCCTTTTAATCTAAAGTTCTTTTATTTCTCTTTCTTCATTATGACTCGTATGAGACGCTGTTTTAAGCCTCGATTCATTACATTTATTACTAAGTATGCCTCTTAAATCTCATGATTCATATTAAAATAGTTTAAATGTCTTAATGGTATTATCAAAATTCACCTATTAAATAGATTTAATCGTCATATCTTACTCTTATGTGTCGGCCAACAACCTACCAGGAGATTAGCTTTAGGCCATAACACTACACAACCCCCAACCTCGGGCTTTGAGCCCATAGGCTAAAATAAGGGTTAAATCGATCACACATTCCCTTAGCTCGACTATCTACAAAGAACATTACTGAGATTGACCCTAAGGAGATCAGGTCTAGGCCATAATATTTAACAGCCCCCCAACCTTAGACTTTTGTGGCGACCAATACCAAGTGTATAAGCTTTGGCAACGACATCAAGCGAAGATTGTCATGTGTAAATAAGCTTTGGCATGGCAACGACCTGATCGAAGGTTGCCAAGTTTAAATAAGCTTTGGTGACAAAATCAAGAGAATATTACCAAGCGTATATAAGTTTTGGGGACGATTTCATTGAAGATTGCCAAGCGTAAATAAGTTTTGATGACGAAATCATGCAAAGATTGCCAAGCTTAAATAATCTTTGGTACAAAATCAAGTGAAGATTGCCAACCGTAAATAAACTTTGGTGACGACCCATCAAAGATGGCCGAGCATATAAGCTTTGTCAACAAAATCAAGCGTAAATAATATTCACAATAATATTCAGTCTTTCTCTTTTATGTTTTCTCTGTTTCTCTTTCATACCAAAGTTCAATATGGTATCTAGTGATTGATTCACAATGGCCAGTACAAATTCCCTCCCATCCCCCTCCCAGGTTTTTCCAAACTCCATAGCTTTTCCAAACTCCATAGCTAAGAAGCTTGATGATTCCAATTATCTTCTTTGGAAGCAACAGGTTGAACCTGTTATTAAATCTCATAAACATCAAAGGTTTGTTGTTAATCCGGTGATTCCTTCAAAATTTCTCACTGAAGATGATCGTCTTTCTAGAAATGTTAATCCCGCATATGAGGAATGGGAAGTCCAAGATCAAATCTTGCTTTCTTGGCTACAATCAACTCTGTCCAAGACTATCTTGTCTTGGGTTCTTGGAGCAGTTCACTCGTACCAGGTCTAGGAACAAATTCATGATCATTTCTTTACCCAAACCAAAGCTAGAGCAAGGCAGTTACGCACCGATCTTCGTGTGCAGTCCCTTGACAACAAGTCTATGAGAGAGTTCTTGGGACAAATAAAAAATATTGTAGATGAACTGGATGGAATTGGTTGTCCAGTCAAACCTTATGAGTATGTTGATGTTATTCTTGAAGGTCTTCCACAAGACTATACACCTGTTATTTCTCTTATTGAAAGTAAATTTGAAACATCTCCAACCATAGAGGTTAAGGCACTTCTTGCCCATGAATCTCATACTAATCATTTTTAGAAGAAACTATTTCTCTCGGTTAATTATTCTCAAGCATATGTTACGGATATAAGATTGCAAGTTCGCACCAATAACCTCCTTGGAAACTTTGGTCGTTCCTCCGCTGATAGAGGTGGTCACAGTCGTAGCGGTCGAGGTCGTGGTGGTAGGTTTGCTTATTTTCAGTCAGTTAGTAATGTTCAATGAATACATTTAGTTAGTTGTTTTCAACTGAATATATTCAGTTAGTTGTATTCAGTTAGTTTTTTTCTGTTAGTTATTTTTGACTGTTATGTTTTTTTCTGTTTGGGCCTTATTTTGTTTCAACTGTATGTGGACTTGTGGACTTTAAAGTCTATATATTGGTTGATCTTCTTTGTACTAAGACAGTTAACAAATACAATAATTTTCAGTCTTTCTCTTTTATGTTTTCTCTGTATCTCTTTCATACCGAAATTTGATACTTCCTCCTCTTATGTCATCATCCTTCTTATTGCTTGCATTTCTAAAAGTGGCGCAAGATTGATTTACTTGCCCTACAGTGGGTGATAGGACTCCTACTCCTAGGCACCAAAAAGATGTTGACGGGTCTAATATACTTGAGAAGACTGAAAGGCCCAAAATATGGCAAGTCTATACTAGGAGAAAGAGAGTGTGGCCAAGTAGTGGAGATAATGAGAGTTAGTTAGGGATTGGGAGGGGTGGCGAGTGTGGGTATTTGGAGAGAGAGAGAGAGAGACGAGGGTAGGGAGAAGACTAGTGGGATATTTTGTTAGAAATTGATCAGGAGAGATTCTTTTTTTATGGAGGAGTCTTGGACTTTGTTTTTCTTACCTTTGCTTGTAGAGCCTCACTGAGTTTTTGAATTCCAAATAATATAATCTCAAATTCCTTTATTTCTGTCAGGTGAGTGCCAAAATGTTCTAACCAACAAGTATAAAGATCTCAAGCTAGAGCATTCAGTTTGTCTTTTTTTCTTCTTCCACTATTCCTTTTAATCTAATGTTTGCTTATTTCTCCTTCTTCATTATGACCTGTATGAGACAATGTTTTCAATTCATTACATTTATTACTAATTACGCCTCTTTAATCTCATTAAAATAGTTTAAATATCTTAATGGTATTATGGAAATTCACTTATTAAATAGATTTATTTGTCGTATCTTACTTCGATATGTTTGGTTGGAGTCACCTGACTGGCCAAACTGGAATGCTTAATTAGATTAACTCTGAATTTTTAGTTGTTATTAAGTTTGTAGTGCCCCACCTTTCCCTCTCAAAGTATAAAGTTATTATTTGGTTCTTTTAGTTACAAAAACTTTTAAATTATTCCTTATGCTTAAAAAATATGTAATTTTTAATCTCTTTCAATCCTTGTCGTAGGGATTAAACTGATACGTTCGTAGACTAAAAGGGTCTATAACTCGTATGTGTAAGTACTTGAAGATAATATTTCATCTTTAGGGAAAATAGGGGAAATTTTTTGTAACTGTAGTGATCAAATGAGTAATTAAACCTTATTCTTAAAATTTGGACATATATGTTTGTATGTTGGGCCTGCTCTCTAGCTCAACATTGTGTTTCTCCATGTGCCTAATCCTCCACAATATGGGCCATGAGTTTGTGAGATCAATGACCTTTGCTTTTGATGCTAGCTTCCTTGGGAGACCAAGCTGTTAATTCATAAATTGCAATAATTAAATAGGAGTTGCATACTGTTAAAGGGAAAAGAGAAGACACATTTTCTCATCAGCCTCTCATGATGATATTCTTTTCTTGTTTTAATCCATTAATTGTAGAACGACCTGAATCAATTAAATGTGTGTCTGCCAATAATCTGTTTGTTGAAATATGCCTTTTGTTATTTGCTACTGTCATTGCAGGTCTGTATTTTGGGCTTTGTTTGGGGCAATCTATCTCTGTTTTGGTATGCCAGAAGTATATCGTGTTCTTTTTGAAGTATTTGGAATGGATCCAGATGCTGAGGAATGCCAGCCCAAAATGCGTAGGCAACTTGAAGATATAGATCATGTATCTGCCGAGTTTGAAGGCAAGATAAGCTGGCAAGATATGGTTGCGTACAAGGCATGCTCTACAGTCTTCTTGCACAGTATTTATTTATTTCTAAAGAGCTACCACATAAAAAACTAAATATTGTGAACTATGGTTGTCAAACCTAATCTTGCTTCATTATAAATTCAAAATTGTTTCGCTGATCTTTTGTCAGTTATGCATGCAAAACCCTGATGTTCAATATAATTGCCATATGTTATTATTTGGAGAACAGCAATGATGTTTACTGCTCTGCATTCAGCCTCCTGCAGATGCCTTGTTTGCACATCCACGGTTGTTCAGAGCTTGTGTTCCTCCGGGCATGCATCGGTTTAGAGGAAATTTATGGGACTATGATTGCAAACCTCAGATTATGCGAGTCCTTGGATACCCACTAAAAATGACAGATAGCATTCCAGAAATTACTAAAGCCAGGAACATGGAGCTTGATCTTGGGTTGCAGGTATCTCTATTATTGCCTGTCATTCTGATTTTCATTTGCCAGATCTGACTTTACATACAGTTTGACTTGACTTCTGAGGGTTGGGGATATCTTTTGATGCACCTCTGAATAAATAAATAATCATGCATGCTTCCATTGTCCCATCCTTGGGTTCAATATTCATACTACATTTGGCCTTGTTTAATGACAATCAGAGTTGTCTGGAATGGTGGGGGCTCTTATTTAACCTGTTGTGGTACTTGCCAGTGATTCAGTGGTAATTCAGAAGTAAATAAGAAAAGACCAGTACTGAAGTATTGGTACAACATAATTAATTGATAATGAATTATTGCTGCATGAATCATTTCCATCGTTTGTTAGATGTTTTAGGTTTTTTTTTTTTTTTTGTCCAATGTGTTTGGTTCGTCTATCCAGAGTTTGCCTCATAAAACTGAAGATCATATTAAAACCATCTAAATATTGAGCGTGATTAAACATAAGTTTAGTTAAGAAATATTCAATGCATTTTACAACTTTCTTAAATCTCCCTAGAATCTTCCTATGAAAATGTGAAGTCAGTAGATTGAAGGTTCCCCAACTCCCGTTAATGCTGTTGAATTTCTGATTGAATAACAGCTATGTTTCTTGCACCCATCAAAGTACAAATATGATCATCCTCGATTTTGCTACGAGAGATTAGAATACCTTGGCCAAAAGATTCAGGTACTAATCTTTCTGTTCACTGTATTAATATTTCATTGAACTTAAACTCTTTACGTCATACACTAAATTTCTCGAGTCTTTGCGCTGCATACCATATAAATTGTCTTTTTGGAGTTTTTACAGGATTTGGTAATGGCTGAAAGATTGTTGATGAAGCATTTAGATGCTCCAGGGTCCTGGTTACAAATTAGGCACCGCAGATTTCTTATGAACAAGTTTTGTGGAAGATATTTGAGGAACAAAAATCTCCACCACTTTATTTTATATTCCGAAGAGGTTCAAGACGCATATCAGCGGAGCTATAGGCTGAAGTACCCAGTCAATACGGCTGTTCAACAGGCCCTTCACGGGCTTTCATATGCTGTTTATGGTAAACGTGATGTGAGACGTCTGATGTTTGAGGTTTTTGACTTTGAGCAAGTCCAGCCTGAGACAATGTAAATATGAAGAGACAGTACAATATTGACAAGGATAGAAGAATTACACATGATCATTTGGTCCAACTTGCTTTAATTGATTTGCAAGTTCTTTTGAAGTTGCCCTTGTATATATATTCATTGTATTCTATTAATTTTGAAGACTCAGCACTAAATTCTTAAAATTGCATGGAGATGAGGATGCCTTATGCGGATGTGTGTGGCTATCTGTTCTTCTCCTATCACCATAGCCAGAGTTTGCTGGTTAAGTAGGCGATTTTAGGATGAATATTACCTCATACTTGTCCATTGTAACAAAATTATGGGGCTAAAATTGAATCTAACTAATCACTATGAACTACCCTCCCTCCCGAAAAAATCTCTTGAAGATGTAAATAGAGAATAATTCTGCCAGTCTTATACTCTTAACATAGTGATCGACATGCTACAATTTCATCTCATGGTTTGATAAACAGTGGTCTTTCTCAAAATTTCCTGTTTGGACAAAACTCTGGAGGTTGCTTTGGTTGGTTGAAAGGGTAGCTCTTTTTTTCCAATGAAGAATTCTGGTGCACCTTCGGTTGACTTATGCATGTATGTATCCATTCTTGCCACTTTTGTAATATACGATTCGTATTGTTACAATCCCTAGCATGCACCGAAAGAATGTCGTGGTGCGTGGAAGAACCTGCTGCAGCCAGGCTGGAACCTCGTGAATTTCATTCACTGAATGGCAAATGCTTATCGAGTCCAAAAATTTGTAGACTTTCCTGCTCTCCTTTTTCTTCCTAGTCAAGTTTTGAGGAAGGCTTAAAATCCCAAACTGGCATGCAGGAATGCTATATATCCTCTCCCACTGGTATAGGCAGATCCATCTGCCTCAGTCTTTAATCTCTAAATAAGTATATATCATGCATGTTAAGTTACTAACAATGTTTCTTTGTTCATTCATACCAAATGGTAATTACTAGCTCAATTATTTTCTTGAATGTCTTCTTTAACGTCTAGGAAAATCTTAATTCCTACATCAATTTAAGATTGAAGCTTTTTATTTTAGCCTTATTTAAGACATTTAGAAATACATAGTGATTGTGGTGCGAGTTTGGTATTATTTTAAAGGATGCAGCAGTTGGGTCCATTGCAAAGCTTTGATTTGAAAGTTAGAAATCTGTCTATTGCATTCAAAATGAATGGACAGTTTGGAGGTTATATTCATAATGGGGCAGCAACTTGTTACATGAGAATTACTTTTCAGAGTTGGCATTTTTCAATATGTATTGTGCACCTGCTACCATGCGCAGCTACCAAATTCATTTTAATTTTATAAAAGTTGAGAGAAAAGATTATTTGTTAAAAGTAAAATAAATATTAGCAACACTCTTTTTAGTTCACTTTTATATATATATATATTAAAAAATTTCAAAATTACAAAATATGAGTCTTATTTTATATTTGAGAAATTTTACTAATTTTTTATTAGAGTATTAGAAAGTAATATGTTCTGATCGTTGTGCTGCATACTGCATAACTTAAGGTTTTTATTCAAAGCAGATGGGATAAAATTTGACATTATATGGTTGTAAAAAGTTTAAGACGAATTCTCACTGTTCTAAAGAAACATTAGCCTGAGTTTGGGAGTTACTTTGCAATCATATTTGAGCTTTCATTTGAATAATATATAATATATTTAATAAGACTAAATATGATTACACGACAGTACCTAGAGTGCTTATTTTTCTGCATGAGTTTGGTTCAAGCATCACCTCACACCACTTTGGTAATTGGAATAAAATTTTATTGTAAGCACCTAAAACGGCAAGAAGGAAACCCTGTTGTACCAGCTTTATTGAGTAAGGAAAATGATCCTCAAACCTCATACCATACCTCAGACCATTCCAAAAAAAGTTACTCCAAAATCGGAGGGGTATTATTCGTTTGACAATTTTTCATATAAAAAAAATATTAGAGAATGTAAAAAGTATGTGTAATTATCCCTACACACGCATTAAATATGCGCACGAACCACCAGCAATACTTCTCCGCTTCTTGCTAGTGTGCACCCTTGTCGCCTTGCGTGCGCCGGTTGCGCAACCCCCTAACGTGCGCATCCCCACCCACCTCATCGAAACTAAGACCACCACAATCCTTCATCAGCGCCACAGAACCCAGATCTCGGGTTCCAACCCCCAACCCATGTCGAAGGCGCGTGTCTACACCGATGTCAACGTTCTTCGCCCCAAAGAGTACTGGGATTACGAATCTCTCACCGTTCAATGGGGGTAACATTCCCATCTCTAATATATTTCTCATCCTTTGCTCATTTCTTATCTAATTTGTTTTTCAAGCTTTTTGCAGCTCCTTGATTAGCCCCAATTCTCAATTAATGGATTTTTTTTTGCTGTTAGGTTATGAGCCTTAGGTGTTGTTTTTGTAGTTTTGTTACTTGTCCTCCATTTCAAATACCTAAACCTTCAACAATTTTATGTCACATTCTTTTCAAATTTCGATGTCCAACACAGGATGCTGAATGATACAGTTTGTGTTATGATTATATCCCTTTTGATTGGATCTGTTGGCCCTCTTACGTGAGTATGAACTCAGAGAAGCTGATTACCTTGACGAATCACCTTGTCATTTGAATTTGGTTTATGTAATTGTTATATGTAGTCTAAAAATGAAATACTTAGAGCATTTGTTGATTCTCTGACCAAGGTTCATCGGCAGGATGTGCATTAGGTCTAATTCTTATGGGGCTTTACGTTTTCCATTCCGATTATTTTATTTATGAATTTTCTGTGTGCTCTTTTCAGCGATCAGGATGATTATGAGGTTGTGCGAAAAGTGGGAAGGGGGAAGTATAGTGAGGTTTTTGAAGGCATAAATGTTAATAGCAACGACCGCTGTATAATCAAGATTCTCAAGCCTGTTAAGAAAAAAAAGGTGAGAGATTTTGTTTTTACATTGATGTTGTTTTTGACCCTTGGGACCTGGAGACTACAAGTAAAAGATCGAGCAGGGATGCTTCATGAGAAGTGTTCTCCTAAAATTTACGCACAAGTTTCACACTACTCTTTAACTATTTTCTTGTGAGCTGTTGGATAATAACTGCACCACTCTGCACAATCTCTAACACGGTTGTGCAGTAATTATTTCCAAAAAAAAACATAAAATAAAAGACATGATATTTGACCTTTGGAAGTTATACTTTGAACTAGTTCATCTTAGCTGAAAATGTGTAATTCTGTGTCACCCTACATATTGGTGAGCTTCAAGGATTATTGATTATTCGAGGTTGTTTACATGGATCACATGACACTTTTTTGTTAAATACCGGAGTTTCAACAATGTTTTTTACCATGAAACCCCTGTTGCTACTTCCTCCAATCCGTATTGGTCTCCCTCTCCTCCTAAACCAAAACCATATAATTTGTTATTCCTCCTGTTCTCCCTAGATCTTCTTTTTACATGTCCAAACCACTTTTATCGATTTTGTGTTATCTTTTCCTCAATTGGTGCATCTCTCCTCATATACAATCATTCCGTATTTCTTTTTCTTGTCCAGACGTCCATCTTTACTTTCTCGTTTATGCTATTCCAACAATTTTTTCTTGCTGTCCCTTTAAGGCTCAACATCACTCACTACAATAAAGTACTGCTGAGTGTATAGCAGTAGGATAAAACTGGCCTTTGAATTTGGTTGGCACTTTGCGAACATAAATAGCCCCAATATCTTTCTGCATTTGTGGAGCATCCTCATTAGTGTTCCTATCATTTTTTATTGTTTGTCCTAGATTTTTAAACTTAGAAATATATAGTATGACATCTTTTCTCAGTTTTTCTTCTGTGTCACATTCTTTTCTCTTGCTAAAGTTGCATTGCATGTACTTTGTCTTACTTCTGCTCTAGTGTAGGCTCTTTGTTTTCAAAGTTTTGTCTCCAAAGTTTGAGTTGAGAGTTAACTGCTTCCCTTGGTTTCTTAGCCGACATATATGTCATCTGCAAAATGCATCAGCGTGCAATAAGGGATGGACTTTTTTGTATATCCCTAGTATGCATATCCATGATTGGATTAAAGAAGGACTTTAGGCCTTTGTGGGGCATCTTCTTTTTGAAACAAAATGCAGGAAAGGAGGGGGTGGGATGTGTGATTCCACATCGAGGGCAGGACTTGGAGCTGTTCTGCTTCATTGCAGCAACCTGCTCCTGCAAGTGGTATTTTTTAAATTTTAGTGGAGTTGCTAGCCAAACCTTAATTCCAACTAGTGATGTGAATCATTTAGGTCATGAAGAAATACAATTTTATGAGTAGAACTACAAAGTGCTTCTCACATTTTTGGACTTGGTATATATCTTCTATTTTCTGAAAAACATTTTTTATTATATGGTGTTTCATGTAATGAAACATTCAGTTCTTATGAGATTTTTATGTTACCTTCTGAGATATTTAACTTCTTTTTGCAGATTAAAAGAGAGATAAAAATACTTCAGAACCTTTGTGGGGGCCCAAATATTGTCAAGCTTCTTGATATTGTCAGAGATCAACACTCTAAAACTCCTAGCTTAATATTTGAGTATGTCAACAGTACAGATTTTAAAGTTTTGTATCCAACCTTGACTGATTATGACATACGCTATTATATATACGAGCTTCTCAAGGTAACTTGATTTTTCAATCTCTCATGGTATACCTAGACTGATGTTTTCTGTCCACTCCTTTATATTATTCCTTAAAAGTAATTGTAGTATCTTTGTTTTGGTCAAGGTTCAAATCAGTTTTGCATCCGATTATATGTGTATAATAGGCTTTTGTGTATGCATCATGTAAAATATTATTACTTTACATCTCAAGGACTTTTTCTTGTTAAATGGAAGCTTTATTTGTGAACTGCAGGCCTTAGATTACTGCCATTCTCAAGGTATAATGCATAGAGATGTCAAGCCTCACAATGTTATGATAGATCATGAATTACGGAAACTTCGCTTGATAGATTGGGGTCTTGCTGAATTTTATCACCCTGGAAAGGAATACAATGTTCGTGTGGCTTCAAGGTAATGTTCTGTCCAATTGACTATGGTCACAACTCTATTTCTGAGGTAAAACAATAAAAGATTTATACAATGGATGAGCCTGAGTATATATAGAATAAATCAAAAGCAGTAAGGTATAGTCTCATTCAAGTATGAATTTTTAATATAAACGGATTATTGGAATTATTGCTTCCCAAGTAGTGGTACATCGGCTAAACATCATTCGGAAGATGTGGAAACTTGATCAAACAGTGCATTGATAATACAAAATTTAGCTCTACAATAATTTTCTCAACTGAAATACAGGTCTATAAGTGGTATGTTCTTGGTCAATTAAAATGTGCGTGCTTCAGTGTACTCTATTGCTACTAAACACAGTGACTACTAGGACTTGCACAAAGTATATTATAAATTATAGTGGAAATCAATGATTGTGGCTGCAGCAGTGAGAGTATGATAGTGAATGGTGGATGATTAGTGATTGCAGCAGCATTGCAACCATGGTTGTGATACTGCTGCTAACATGAGTTATGGAGTGTTGGTTGCAGTGGCCTACAACATGGTGGTATCAAGTTGGGAGGAGGAGCAATGCTGCCTACAATATCCAAAGGTGTGGGTGGCAATGATGATGGTGGTAGCATAGCAACTAATGGTAGTGATGACGGTTATGGATGGAGATGGTGAGAGTAGTGAGGAGGAAACTATCAGTGCTAGTGGTTGTAACAATGGCAGTAATATTGAGTGGCAACGGTTGCTGTAACAACAGTCGCAGAGAATATGAAAGACCAAAAGGCTACCGATCATGATGCCTGTGGTGGTGGCTGTGGCAGCAGTGACATGAATAGAAATCTGTGGTGGCTGTGGCAGCACCTACGAGAGTGGTAGTTGTTGCTGGTTGTGATGATAATTGTAATGAGTCAACGGTAGTGGTTGGACTATTGGAGATGATGGTAATAGTTGGTAATGGCAGTGGGATGGGGATTGAATAAGTGGGTTTTATGATTGAAAACCAAAAATCAAAATAACTTTTTGATTTTAAAATTTGAGTTCAAAGTGTTTCAAAATTGAGTAAAATAATAATTGAGCTCCTCTCTAGCTAAACATGTTTTGTTTTAAAAGTTGTATTTGAAAACCAAAGTTTAAAACCATCCAGCCACTTAAACTGGTCCTTTCCTAAAATATTTGTCAACCGATTGTGTTTTCTATGGTTATCACACTCAAGTTTTAACTCAACAAAACGTATTGATTTACAAGCTCACACCCCTTGTTCTAGTTAAGTCTGAGAATCGTTTTGGAGTAGGCTCGAGGTAAACTCAGGTGAACTTGGCCAAAACCTTGAGGTCACTGCCCAGTTGGCGAGTTCAGCTGTTTTCTTTTTTGTTTAATTGAAAATGATGCCACTTTATGTCATTTTGCTTGCAAAAATAAGAGAAAGGAGAAGAAGACCCAGGATTAGGGTTATCTGCAATCCCATTTCTTTGCCTTTTCTCTTCGTTGCTGCTAGTGGAAATTGGCGACAGAGCTGCTGCTATCATCATGGTTGGTTTGCTCTCACTTCCCTTCTCTGTTCGTGACACCATCTGATGTCGTTCTCCGTTCTTGTGGAGCCTGTCTTTGCTCTCGCAAATCCCTTCTCTGTGACGCCCATTACTAGTTGTTCTCTTTGTTGAAGCCGAACCAAGAGGCAACAATAGCTTCTCCCTGCAGTATTGTGGTTTGTGAATGTGTTGAAGCTGCACAATCATTCTGCTATTCTCTCTGCAGTGCACAATTTGAAACTCAATCTTATTGAAGATATTTCCCTTTTCTTAGTCATTTTAATATGAAGAACATATGTCTTGTATGAACTTATGTTTTATTTGGTGTTACTTTATTATTGAGGTTTAATATTTTACATTATTATAGAATGAAAATGATCAATTATTATAGAATGAAAATGATCAATCATTATGTTATTTATAGGTATTTTAATAATTTTTTAAAAGAAGTAAACTCTTGTTTACAATTCAAGTTTGAGTTGAGTTTACAAATCTCTCCTGAGTTTATGTAAGTTCTCATTTTCAGCTACGTTTTTTGTTTAATCTTGAAGCGACAAAATTTTGAACAACTACTAGACTATTTTTTTCAGAAGCTTATAGTACACTACGCTCTTCATGAGCATGCATTATGGAATTAGTACTGTCAAGGATCAATGTGCAAGTGTTATCTAAAGCCACAGGTGACTAGTTGTGGCATCTTTTTGTTGACACTGAAGCAGTTTGACCGTAATGATGCAGGCCTGATGTAGCAGGCTAATGTACACGCGCCAAAGTTACTGTACTTTTAAGACTTGTTAAATAAACCCATTTCCTCATTTAAGCCCACTGAGCAATAATTTAAGGAGGTTGAGTGTATCAGGTATAGCTGAAGATATTTAAAACACAACCACTCATTTGTTGCCATATGTGAGGGCTTTTAGGCATAAGGGATACCCAAGAAGGAATGGGGTTCGAAGAACTATTGTTCCGGGTTCCAAGAACTACTGTTATTTCCGGCCGAAACATATCCCAGTTCACTTGTCTGGTTATGTAAATTTCTGTTAACTCATCATTAGTAAGCATATTCAGCTCCCTAACCTTCCACTTGGTTTATAATCATGTAGACATTCTCAGCTTCCTTGTAGGCACCAGCATTAATTCACTATTGGAGTTCCCCTTTTAATGTTTGTACTTTGCTTATATTTGTTAGTTAGATATAAGATTGACCAGGAAAAAATTATTGTTTAAATTGTCAGACTTGTACGATATTGCTATGTGAGACTAAGTTTTGGAAAAGTTTATGAATGACACTGCCAAAAAAATGTCATGTGCTATGCTTTTATTTCTCAGATACTTTAAGGGCCCTGAACTTCTAGTTGATTTGCAAGATTATGACTACTCATTAGACATGTGGAGTCTTGGCTGCATGTTTGCTGGAATGGTGAGAATAATATATAACTAGTCTACAACTTACTGGTTATATGTGACAGACCCTTGCTGCTATTTAATATGAAGTGTAATTTTGAATCTACAAGTGTAAGAGCATGTAATTGTGGGTTATGATCATTTTAATTCATGTAGATATTTCGCAAGGAGCCTTTCTTTTATGGTCACGACAACCATGATCAACTTGTCAAAATAGCTAAGGTAACATTTATGGTAGTTCAGTAGTGTATAAAATTGCAAAATCAACATGTTGACACTCTGCAAGTTAATGTGTTTTAAGTTTCAGATTAAAATATCTTTTGTTTTACGGGGATCGTATGCCTGAATTATTTCATGTTGTTTTTGCATGCTAAAAGACAGAATTCTAAACGACTTCTCCCCTCATATTGATCATTTAAGAAGATATTTTTTTTTCCAGATCTGTAAGGTTTTCATTTTCTTTTCTTTTTGTGTGATCCCCAGGTGCTTGGGACTGATGAACTGAATGCATATCTGAATAAGTATCATCTGGAGCTTGATCCTCAACTTGATGCACTAGTTGGAAGGTATCATATTCTAATTTCATTTTCTGCGTATTTCATACCAGTTTTAGCGAATTCACATCGTTTTGTCACTATATTTCATGCCAATGCAGTAGACTCCGAGTTCTCTTCTAGGAAGTTTACTACTTTTCTTTTGACTTTCTCTCTTCCTGATATACACGCAATATTACTATTTTTACACATTTTTGTGTTGCGCTATTACCTTTGCAGGCACAGTCGCAAACCTTGGTCTAAATTTATTAATGCTGATAATCAACATCTCGTATCTCCTGAGGTAATTTAACCCGTGTTCCATTATTGTATTGGGATTAACCAATTACTTTATACTGTAATTAACAATTCTCTATAAAGGGTTTTTAATTGATTCAAAATAATGGATATGCAGGCAATTGATTTTCTTGATAAGCTCCTTCGATACGATCACCAGGACAGGCTTACAGCAAGAGAAGCAATGGTAATAATTAAGAGCTCATTAATTTACCGTAACATGGTTATATTTTGTGAGCTGCTTAATTTTCACAATATTATGATCTTTTGATTTAACATTTGTTTCCTTAATGTATTCCCGTAGGCACATCCATATTTCTCTCAAGTAAGGGCAGCTGAAAGCAGCAGAATGAGGACACAATAATTTCATCATTTCTGATAAACCTGAATTAGTATATGTGGGATTGTTTTATAATATACCCAAACATATGGTGGCATGGTTGCCTTCTGTTATAATTATAGTTAGATTTGTTGTGGAATGTAACAATATCATATCTTGTTCAAGTGGAATAATTTGTTAATCTGTTGAAAAGTTAAATTTTATTTTAGAGTTTGATTATACACTCCTACGAACTTTAAGCCAATGTTTGTTTTTTTTATTAATGTTAGATAAAAAAATTCACTATTTTCTATAATATAATTTTTATTATATACTCTTCCATACATAAATTTATTACATGTAGTTTACATCATAACTTTGAATTTCACTTTATAATCGAAAACATATTTCTTATATTTTAAACTAAGTTTCAATGTAAAATTAAGATGTATGCGGTTAACAATTAGACTTTATTGAAAATCAAACAGGGTACACGTTTAATTTTTTCTCTAAATTTGTCTGCAGTCTACTTTACAGAAGGGTCAAGTATATGTTTGCTGTCTTTAGATCTACTCTATGCATCGTGGCAGGGAAATCCTTGAAAATTTATTCTCATGTGATTTGTTTGGTTTGAAATTGGAAAGTAAAATTGTTTGGTTCAAGATAAAAGGGTCAAAATTAAAAAGAAATGTTAAAATATTTGAAAAAAAATACTTAATATGATAAAATGAAAAAATTAATCTATATTTAAAACATCACTAAAATGTTCTCATTAACAAAATTAGATTTAATATTAAAAAATATTTTAACAATTCATATTCAGGTAAAGTCTATCCTATTACGAGGTAGTATACGTTTATAAAATAATTGTCTACCGCATATAACAATATACAACAATGACTAAAAGAATTATGTAAAAACTGTGAAAGGAAAAATTAATTATATAAAACACTTATAAAAAATAGGGTATATATATGTATATAACAAATCAATAAAATAATTTATAAATACAAAAAAGTACTTAAACAAAAATGCATATGAATAAATGTATATCAAAATTGTCCATAAAAAATTATTAAGGAAAAATAAAATAAAAAAAGCTTCAAATATATTATATATAAGTAAAACAGTTTATAAATTTTACAATATACATAAATTAGTATCACAAAAAGGTATATGTAAATATGTATATAAAAATTATTAAAACAAAAATGTATATGTAAAAGGCATTTCTTTATAATTATACTTACTTAAAAACATAAACATTTCATATATCTTTTAACAGATTATGTAAAACTATCTATTAATAACTATTTAAAAAAAAATACTCGAAACAAATTTCAATAAATTTTCAAGTAACATATAATTAAAACGTAACATATTAGTATACAATGAACCAATACAAATATAATGGAAGTACAAATATATATATATATATATATATATATATATATATATATATATATATATATATATATATATATATATATATATATATATATATATATAAAAAATAAAAAAAAAAAAATAAAAATATAATAAAAAAAAAAAAA
>Ga0099824_1003002_pt1 | contig 24687 bp, 15 predicted proteins | sample SiratrowhiteBW_FD_76837 | JGI IMG/M metagenome (GOLD analysis project Ga0099824, IMG submission 76837) | Root nodule microbial communities of legume samples collected from California, USA - Siratro white BW | ecosystem: Host-associated > Plants > Roots > Nodule | place: USA: California...
CTTTTTTTTTTTTGTTTTTTTTTTTTTTTTTTTTTTTTTTTTTTTTTTTTTTTTTTTTTTTTTTTTTTTTTTTTTTTTTTTTTTTTTGAAGAATGAATTCATGTTTTTTTACCCTATTTTCTTCAAGGTGAGAACCGAACTAAAGAAATTTAATGAATGGATTTTAAGGATGGATTATGTTGTTATTGTTTATCTTTATTTGTGATGCCTGTTACGATTCTGTGGAATCACCCTTGACCTCCCTTTTTTGTTATGATGTGAATGTTTACACTGCATTTTTCTGGAGCTTTGACTGTTGCTTGTTTTCTGTGCAAGTATTTTCCCTTGCATTTGATTTGTTTTCATGTAAGAGCATTATCCTTTCACACATATGTTGGTGTCTTTGAGGTATTAATTGAGATCCCCTTCATATGCGTCCCCCTTACATTTGATTGTAAAACTGTTATCCCTTTAAGTCCGTTGTGGTGGTCCTTTTGTAAGATTACATTGTAATTCCTGTTTCTGTAGTAATACAATGAAATTCCTCCCTTTATATGCATTACCCTTGCCATCAAAGGTCCATTGTGTTGCACTTTGTTGTTGTGGCTGGAGTGATGCTTTTAATTATTAATTATCAATGTGTCCCCAAACCAAAACTATATATATGTATGTTTATATGCAGTATAAATTCCTCACTAGTGTCAATCTTACTATTTGTCATTCTCTTATAACAGTTTTAGAGTTGGCCCTATGTGCCAATATAGAGGATTGATTGATTCATGTAAAAGCATTAGCCTTTCATATGTTTGCATTGGTCTCCTTTCATGCGCATAATGCTTGTATAGTTTTAGTTTTTTAGTTTTATGCTGGGATTCCCCTTTCCATGTGCATTGCCCCTGCATGATTCATGTAAAACATTGTCCTTTCAAACACATCATTGACTTGTTCTTTCTGTATTATTACATTGAGATTCCCCCTTCAGTTATATCCTATTTATTGTGTCTCCTTCTTTCGATGTTTTGAGTTTATAATATGAGGTGTTGATTATTTTCCTGTTTGAGAATGTAATATTTTAGTGAACGTCCATAGTGACTAGGGTGGATATCTACAGTGTTTTGATTTACTTGTGTCAACAGCTGTTGGTAGATTAACACTTCTCTTTGCTAAGTAAATTAAAAGTAGGCTTTTCCTTTTTTTTTTATTGTAGTTGATGGATTATCTGATTTTTTTTTTTTTTTTAAGCTCCTTCAGTTTTATGATTCTCTGTGCGCTTTATCTTTTCCATCTGTTATACTGAATACACAAAAATAATGATCCAGAACAGAGCATATACAAATGAGTTCGAAAAGAGGGAGTGGGAGACCCAACACCATGGCTAACAATGATATGTCCAAAGGGAAAAACATATATGAATCTCAGCCAAGTATTGATCAGTTGACTCAGGGTGTTGCGGACACCAAGCTAAACTCAGGACAAGATGCTGGTGAATGGGAGGAGGTATATGCAAAGAAATCCAAGAACAGAGCTGGAAGCAGTGCTGCAAAACCATGGGGGGGACCAGCCCATAATTCTAATCCTAGGCCCCGGGTGAATGCAGATATGACTCAAAAGGCAGGCATCCGGAATCATGGTGGAGTTGGAAGATCTTCTGGAAATCCCCGGCAGACACAAAATCCTAACTTTAGGAGACCAGCTGGCAGAGGAAATGGAAGGCCTCAGTCAGCAACAAGTGGATATGAAGGTAACTATGTGCCTCCAAATCCCTTAATTCGGCCTCCACTTGAGCATGGCTGGAACTGGCAATCTAGACCTGGTGCAATACAGCCCAATGTAAGGGATGAAATTGTACATGAAGACCTTGAACAGAATAATGATTTTGATGATGATGATGATGATGATGATAGAGAGGAGGACTTGGATGCTTTGGAAGATTCTGATGATGATTTAATGAGTGATGACTATGATTCTGATGTTAGTCAAAAGAGCCATGAGACACGTAAGAAGAACAAATGGTTTAGGAAGTTCTTTGAGAATTTGGATGGCTTGACTGTTGAAGAGTTAAATGAACCAGAAAGACAGTGGCATTGTCCAGCTTGTCAAGGTGGTCCTGGAGCTATTGATTGGTACAGAGGACTGCAGCCCTTGGTGACACATGCCAAAACAAAGGGATCAAAAAGGGTGAAGATTCACAGAGAACTTGCTATACTTTTGGATGAGGAATTACGCAGGCGGGGTACTTCAGTAATTCCAGCTGGGGAGGCATTTGGAAAATGGAAGGGGTTGAAAGAAGAAGAAAAAGATCATGAAATAGTTTGGCCTCCAATGGTTATCATTCAGAATACGAAGCTTGAATTGGATGAAAATGATAAGGTGTATATTTTTATTGGTGTCAAATGATGAATAACTACTAGTCTCATGTTTAATATTTCGGTGGTTTGTATTTATGGAGCTTAACGTACACAAATTTCACATATTACTGGTTTTATGTTAACTCTGGATTTGTTCTTTGTATTCAGTGGTTAGGTATGGGTAACCAAGAACTTCTTGAGTATTTTAGCACATATGCTGCTGTTAAAGCACGCCACTCTTATGGCCCACAAGGTCATCGTGGGATGAGTGTTTTGATATTTGAAGCCTCAGCCAGTGGCTATCTAGAGGCAGAGCGTCTCGACAAGCATTTTGCAGAGCAGGGAACTGATAAAGATTCTTGGTTCAATCGCCCTAATTTATATCTCCCTGGGGGGAAACGCCAGCTCTATGGTTACATGGCTACAAAAGAAGATCTTGATTTTTTCAATAGGCATACCCAAGGTTTCATTTCCTCTTTCGTTGTTACTTTTCTTCTTATTTGCACATTGCAGATTGTTTGATGTGTACTAGATGCCGGTTAATTTGTGATGACAAAGTATACGTTAACTTTTGTTGTCTCTTCTCATCTGAAATCATGTAGGTAAATCTAGACTCAAATTTGACATGAGATCATACCAGGAGATGGTTGTACACCAAATTCGCCAAATGAATGAAGACAACCAACAACTTATATATTTTAAGAACAAGATTGAGAAAAACACTAAACATACGAAAGCTCTTGAAGAATCCTTTGGTAAAATGTCTGAGAAGCTACGCAAGACAATGGAGGAAAATCGCATTGTGAGGAGGAGAACTAAAATGCAACATGAAGAGACCAAAGAAGAGGTAATACTAACATCAGACAGAATTCGTTGTTATTAATTTTATTGAAAAGTGGTTATTTTAAGCATATTTGCTCGGGGAATGTACTTTTAGTATATTAGTTCTGCTGCCACCGAGCTGTGGTTAAGATGTGCTTCGGCTTGATTGTTTTGTTGAAAAGTTTGAGCTGTAAGTTGTGTTAGTACAAGAGTGGATAAGCTAAAGTTAATCTCACATTTTTTTATATTCCCTTGTGAGATGTTTTGGATACGAAAATATGTTTCATGTACCCATTGAACTTCTGTTGTTGTTGCTACATATTGTCTTCCTTTCATTAAAAGTAAAAAAAAAAAATAATAATAATGAGCAATGATATGGTTGCACTGGTCTAGATTTCCATTATTATCTATCAAAATATTTTCTATAATGATGCCTTGAAAGAAAACACAAAAATCTTGTAGAGATTTGAATCTAGGTTTATTATTTTTTGTGGAGGTTGGGTGCACACCATTAACCCAGTTTTCCAGAACAAATTGATTGAATGATTCCATCCATGTTCTGTCTTCTTGGTTTACCCTTTTTACTATCCCTGGGCTTAACATGTTTTTTCTTCAAGAAACAAAAATGTTATTTTGTTAATTTTCCCTTCTGGTTAATTGTCATGAATGATCTCTAGGTCATCGTACTTTTGGTTATATGGTTACGTTTCTCACTAACGTATTCTGTCAATCATGAAAGATGTATATGCAAGAAAAATTCTTCAAGGACCAGATCAAGGTCATTCGTGATTCAAGGAATGCAAGGGAAGAAGATTTTGAGAGGATGCAACAGGAGGAACGTGAGAAGGTGAAGCAGTCAAGTACTACTGCTCATGTAAATGCCGAGGAATATAGACTCAAGTATGTAATTTTTATTCCTTCCGTTGGACGAATGATATATATTCACATCTGAAGCCAATTTATTGTAATAAATTTTGTGAAAGTATTATATAGGCAATTTAAAATGGAATCGTTGAACAGCATTGTTTTTGTAGAAAAACTAATTTCACATAATTACTACTCAAGCTCCCTGCTGTCCCTAGTGGGTTAAAAAAAATATTTGGACAGTGGCTTGGCATGATATTTTATAATGGATTTTGGTGAATGATGTAGGGTGGAGGAATATCTAAAATTTGTGGAGGTTCAAGATAAGGAAATGGAGAATTTTGTTGCTGAAAAGGAGAGACTGTTGCATGCTCATGAAGTGGGTTATGCTGCTATGAAGAGGAGGCATTGGGAGGAAGAGGTGCAGCATGAGCAGAAGTTTGATGAGGAACTAGCCAAGCTCATGGAAAAGTACTCCCCTTCTTAAACTAAAGTCCAATGCTGTCTAATGTTGGGGTCTTGCGGTGACTCATACAAACATATAAACACAGCTAATCAGTAGAGAAAATAAATAGATTTTTACTACATTCAGTATGTCATTTTATTTTCTTTGGTACTTGTCGACATTTGGGTAGACAGACACAAACCATGTTAAACTTTGAAATTGGTGGTGCATTAGCTATTTTGCAAATTGGAAGTCGCCATAACCTGAATTTATAGTTGATGCATTTGAGTTACTTTCTTGCATGTCTACACTTTTACCAAACCCAATTTCTTATCAAATGTGATTCATTATGAGTGCAGATGGGTGTATTTCTGTTGTTCATTAATTCTTTGACTGAGAAAAAAAATATTAAACGGATGCTTTAAAATTGAGGTTATATGTGCAATATCTGAACTTTTCTTTTCATTTCTTTTTGTTTACATATTTTAGTTGTTTTTGAGGAAAACCAGAAAATATTTTTTTACAATGCGCATTTATTTTTTTTTAAACGTGTAATACAGAAAAAAGACTTTTTTTCTCATCTTTGCACTATGTTTGGATAGAAATTGTTTTTGAGAATAATTTATTTTTATGAAAGATTTGAAGAAAGTAGAAAGTAATTGAAATTGTAGTATTTAATGAGATTAATTTTATTATTTAAAATTAAATAATTTTAAATTTTAAAAAATGAGAAATTAAATTTCTTCATACCTTTTCTTTTTCAAATTTATATTTCTTATTTTTTTGTATTCTCTTTGCTTGGTCTTGATTTGTACATTTTTTATTCGATTTTAATTAGGATGTCGACTCGGATAAAATTAATATATTATCAATCTGACATTGTTTTTTCATAGGATGGTGGAGAGTTTTTTTGTTTTTTCATGTTAGAGTGGTTATCTTTTAGTTGTCATTAACAATTGTTAATATATTGATGCTGATTAAAATTACTTTTAGTTGATGAAAATTGAGTTTTTTTTTTTTATGATGTCCATCAAGACATAAATGAAAGTTTTTTTCTTGATTATTGGTGTAATTCCACATCTGATGCTAATAATAGTTTTGTTTTTGACAAATGTAAGTATAAATTCTTTTAGTTGATTACAATTATTTTATGGTTGACATCGTTGTAATTGTTTTTATATTGATGTAAGTTAGAGTTATTATTAAGTTTATGTTTATCAGGATTTTCTTAATTAATATCAATAGTTATTTTAAGGTGGTGTTAATCAAATTTGTTCAATTGAAATTTGTAATGATTTTTTTAACGATTATAGAAATTGTTCTTCTATTGATATTACTGGAGTTATTTAGTGCTGATTTTTTTATTTGGTAATAATTAAAATATTTAATTTAAATAAAAGTACAATTTAATAAATTTAAATTATTTTATACAAATAAAACATTTAAAAATAAAATAATTTAAAAGGTAAGTCATTCGAATTCAACGTGTTAGAATTTTCTAAAAGTCATAAAATTTCTTATCAAAGCATTAATGTTTAAAATGTGCAGGGTAGTTGAATAAGAAAAATAATAAAGTTTTGGCATGAGTAATACACAATTCCTTGTCTTCGCCCTCAAAATTATCATCTTAGGGCCTCAAGAATGGTAAAATTCTTAATCGATGTTCCATAATTCATTAACACATCTCTTTTGACACTGCATTGTCTTTACAATCAGCTTTTATTAATAAGCTTCAAACTTTTACATGCAACCTCCAGGTTGGCTCTTGTTAATATAATCACTTATTTGTAAATGGAAGTTAAATAACATTAATTAAAGAAGTGTATTCAACATTTAGATAACATTTATTGGGCACAAACTTTTTGCTATTGTAGTTGTAGTTTTATTTAATTACAATTCTCTTAATTTGTGTGATTGAATGAAGAATTTCAAGTTTTCAGAAAATTTTTAAAAAATAAATTGAAATGAACTTAAATTAAATTTAGTTCATTTTTTAATGTTTCATTTTATATAAATTCAAATTCTTGGTTTTGGATAGAACAATTTAATTCTCGCTAAATGTAAAATTTATTTTTTAATAATATAATTAAAGTGTTCATATTATATATAAATTAAACATTAATCAACTATTAAATATTTTAATAATTTAAAAATATAAACATTGATTTCCTTATTTCGATATTAGAAGAGGTTGAAAGGTGAAAGAAGAAAGAATGGAAGGTAGTTAGAGGTGATGAAACATATTTTGTGGACACATTTACAATTTTATTATATATTGAAAATATTTTTAATATTTTATTTTCAGTTTTTAAATTATTTCATTTTAAAAGTAATAAATTGGATTCAGTATATATATTTGTTTTAATTTTATATTTTTAATTTATCTAACTTTTGATTATTATTTGGTCATAAATTTTTTGAAATTATTTTTGACTGATTTTCTTTATAATTAATTTTATATTTTTAAAGTTTCAAAATAGATATATTATTTAATGGATTTAAAGTTCTTTATTAATTTATATGATTTTTCAAAGTTGAGATAAATTTGTTTAATTTTAAAAAAATATTACAGATTCAATTTTTTTAATTTAGATTTTTGTAATTAAACTTATATACTTAATTAGAAATGATATTTAAGAGAATTATGATAACAGAAATGATTTGGTTATTGAATCCATAAATTGATGTTTCATCTTCTCTTAATATTCGTTTTTTTTCAATTCTATTGCATTTTCTCAATTTCTATTCTATATTTCTAAATCTTTAAATTCCTAATTTTAATTTGTATGAGAGAAATATTAAGAATTAAATATAATATACATGTCTTATTTGATAATCGACCTAGTGATTTATACATCAAGAGGCAAGGAGATATTGGAGAGAGAGAGAGAGAGAGAGGGACACAGAGTCCAGAGACAAGGGGAGAGGAAAGGAAATTTCTTTCTTTCTTCAATGTAGAAAATAAGCTTAGACGAAAATAACAAGAAAAATTTGGAAAACTAAAGAAAAAAAACTCAAGTCGGAGAAATTTTCCTGATTTTTGCTGAAGATCCGGCCATTTTATGGGAAAGCTTGCTAAAGAGGGAAGGGCATTCATCCAACATAGCTTAAATTGATTCATACAAGTATCTATTACTAATTAGTTTAGTCTACTCAGTTAATAAAGTGGTGATCCATACAAGTATGTTAATCCTATTGAAAAAATAAATAAATTCTTGGTGGGGTGGGTCAATAAATATGTCTGAGATGTGTCTTCACAATGCCATAATACTTATCCAATATTAAGCTAAAAACTCCACGGGTTCTTTAACTTGTTGATCCAATGTGTGTAGTGTACTGTAAATAATGCTTCTTTGGGGGTGGGAACAGTCTCCAGCCACAAAAATGTTATTTGATCTCTCTACTTCGATCCAGCTGCATCCAGCTGGCTTTTTCAAATCTTTGATCCTCATCATTTTTCTCACTTCCATTACCCCATCCCATCTAGCATCCGCTGCGAACAAATTTGATAGTACAATGTAGTTTCCTATATTGTTAGCTTGAATTTTGAAGAGTTGGTTTGCCACAATACGACCCAACTCTACCTCATGGTGGGTTTTACAGGCACCAAGCAATGTCCCCCAAAGATTAGCATTAGCTTCAATTGGCAAACTGGTCACAAGAGAGTATGCTTCACTGATGCGGCCACCTCGAGCTAGGAGATCCACCACACAAGCATACTGTACCAAAGTTGGTTTCATGCCATGAAGTTTCTCTATTGAATAAAATATCTTCAGTCCTTCATCTACTCGGCCAGCATGACTGCAAGCAGATAATATGGAAGTAAAGACAATATGATCTGGCTGGATTCCCAACTTCAGCATATGAGAAAATATCCAAAGTGCTTCTTCACTCATGCCATGCATAGCATACCCACCAATCATAGCAGTAAACATAACCAGATCCTTATCAGCACTCAATTGAAATATCTTGTATGCATGACCTATGAGACCACATTTGGCATATGCATCTAAGAGGGCAACTTCGAGGTGAAGATCCTTCAAAAATGACCGCATAATATACCCATGGCACTGGCTCAACAAAGGTACTGATGCCATTTGTGTGCAGACTGGAAGGAGGCTCGTGATAGTCGCCGTATCAGGCTTCATCCCTCGAGCTTGTAACGCATGGAACAAGCTAAGAGCTTGTTCAGGACAATCGTTTTCTGCATATACCCGAACCATAAGATTCCATGTGGTAAGGTCAGTCTCTGACATCCCACTAAATATCATGTTTGCATCATGATGTGATCCTAAACCCACATAACCAGATATCAGTGAATTGCATGTGACCAGATTCCTTTTTTCTGATAGATAATGAAACATTTTGTTAGCATACTCCATGTTTCCACATTTGGAATATGCATCAAGTATTGCATTCCCAACTGTTAGTGCAGTATCACTTGATAAAGATCGAGTTCTAATTGAATAGTTATGTATTTCTTTAACCTTGTTTACTCTCGAAAGAGAGGCACAAAATCGGATTATGGTCAGCATTGTAACCGAATCAGGTCTAATTCCGAGTTTAAGCATCCAATGTAACAAGTTAATAAATCTTGAATGATGCCTTTTCTCTCCAAAGGCATCAAAAATAGAATTCCACGAAATCAAATCTTTTCTGGGTATCATGGAAAAGGTATGATATGCTTCTTCTGTATAGCCGCATTTTGCATAGAAACTAACTAAAGCATTTCCAACAGCAGTATCATAAAAAAGGAAAGGATGTCTGAAAATATACGCGTGGATTTGTTTTCCCACCTGCAAATTTTTCAACTGTGCACAAACTGGAAGTATGCTGACCATGCTCACAGAATCTGGCAATAACGTCTCCAGAGATACTAAATTAACAAACAGATGTAGTGCTTTTAACCATTCACCATTTGATGTATACCCTGCAACAAGAGCATTCCACGTGACCAAATCCCTTGAATCCATTGTCCAAAACAAAGCTTCTGCTTCCCTCATCTGCCCAACTCTTAAGTAGAAGCTAATCAAAGCATTACAGACAGAAATATCAGCTGACAATTCAGGCCGCTGCTGCACATAAGAATGGATCTGCCTTCCACAACGGTATGCAACACTCTTATCAAATGAAGCACAAACAGGCAGAATATTTGCAACAGTCGCATAATTCGGCTGAACAGGCCCTTTCAACATTGAACAGAACAACAAGAATGCATCCTCCACTAACCCATTCTCAGCCAAGCCTGCAATCATTGCATTCCACGAAACAACATCTTTGTGAACAATATCATCAAAGACAGCATATGCATCACGAGACACCAGCCCACACTTTGCATACATTGACACGAGAGCATTTCCACCGAGGGTGTCTTGTTCGAAACCAGACTTGATAACATAAGCATGCACACACAGTCCAGCATCGAGGTCCCCAAAACGAGCACAAACAGGAAGGACAGTAGCAACAGAAATAGAATTCGGCATTGCCTCCCCACTGGAATGCATCATCTTAAACACCCTCATCACATCAGAATCACATTTGTTGGACCCTGAAAACCCAGACAAGACAATATTCCAAGAAACAGAATCACAGTGATTGAGCTGAGAAAACAGCTTGAGGCAGTCATCAAGCATGCCACATTTGGCATACATGTTGAGCAACCCTTTATTGGTAACCTGGCAAAAACCATGACCTTGTTTAACAACATAACTATGCAGAGCTCTGCCCAGTTTGGGAGCCAAAAGGGCAGAACAAGACTTGAGAATGGCAGCGATGACAGTGTGATCCGGTTTGAAAGCTTCATAGCCCTTTAAGCAGAGGTGGAAAAGAGACAAGGCTTCACTGTGTCTTGCATCTAAACACAAGCTCCGAATGATGGAACCCCATGTCCTGAAATCCCGTCCAAGCATAGTTTATTCTTAGACTACCGTGTGAAAATTAAATGATGTGGTCAAAGCTACGAAAAGCTCAACATCTGAGCTTTCTAGATGTTCCTTCTTGTACAAAAAAGGAAGGGAAACAGTGTTTGCTGACATTTTCACAAACAGGGGGCGTGCAACGTGAAAATTGGCAGTAATGAATTCGCGGAGAGATTCTGGCTGAATTTCTTCGTACTTCTAACTCACAAGTCGCCGCCGTTTATGACGGTTACCGCGCCGGGAAAGTGACCGCCGGCGGCACCACCGGAATGGGCTGAATTTTCTTTACTGAAATAAGAAGTAAGAAGAGGCGTACACGTCTGACTAGTGCGCTCAATGTCATAGTTTATTATTTATTTTTCTAAAATCATAAATACTAAATTTTTGACATTTTATAACTCAATTATCATTATTTTCTATATTTTTATCACTTTTTTTATTTTCCTGCATTTATTGATTTATATTTTCAGTTTTCTTATTTTCTTTATCAATCTATTGAATATAGTAATTAAATATAGTTGTCGAGATAAGAATTAATTTAACATTATAAATCTAAACTTTAAAAAGTTAAAAAAAAAATAAGATTAACTTAATAATCTTTAAAATCAATAGTTATAAGTTTTAAACATTCAATATAACACGAAAATTTTAATAGAGTTTATAAAGACTTAAAATTTTATCAAGTTATCCTTTTATGTTTATCTTAGACACACACAAACATTGACTATGTAAAGGAACAAGACACTACCTCGTTGGAAAAATTTTTATAGATACTTACATAGTATAATAGTAAAAACAAACGACGGAAACATTACCATTCTTTTGAAAAAGAAAAAAAAAAAAGCATGCCAAGTTCAAAATTACAGCGCATGAGAATCACTAGATTATCTTTTTCTTTTTTTTTTTTTACTTTTAAACAAGAATTTTTCATATTATTTTTACTTTTAAGATTTGTTAGAAAATACTTTTTTTTTCATTATTTTATGTGATCTGAAAAATATAAAAAAAAAATATAATTTTTCTTTTATTTTTTATGTTTAGTTTGGATCTAGGAAAGGAATAAATTTGTCTCTTCTTCCACCATGAGTCTATATAATGATACATATTATACTTATTTTGTAGATTTGAATGATGAATAGAAATTTCTGAAAAGAAAAATCTCAAGAGATGTTTCTCCATTGCTTATTTTAAAGTAGCGTTTCATAGCTATCTCTTGATGGTGCATTGGGGTTCATCAAAGGGAAGTAGAGAGTTTCTCTCTTGGAATTTCTTATCTTGTGAGTTAGGTCACATGTGGCGATTTACCATCTTGCTTATCTCATGGATTTGAGTGACGCAAGGTTTTTTCTAATTCCTAACATCGATTCTTATCATGTAGGTTAGGTCACAAGTAACGAATCACCATGTTGCTTTTCTCATAGATTTGGGTGGCGCAATGTGGCATTGTTCTAGTTCCTAGTATTATCGTTATCTTTTGCATTTTTCTTTAACTATTTTCGTTCTTGAGTTTTTCGCAAACTTTTGAAGATCACGTTCATCTAAGAATTCATCAAGAAACCATTAAAGAACTCTTCTTTGAAGTTTGAATGGAACAATCCTACAACCCAAGCCTTTCCTCCATTATCATAGACGTTTCCGACTTTCGTTTTGCACCTCGGGCTTGGGGATTCCTCCTCAATTGGTATCAGAGCTTTGGGTACACTCAAAGCTTTTGGGTGTCTCAAGAAGCGGTTCAAACATTTTATCAAACATGTGGAGGACAACTTGGATTTTTTGAAGATTAGCTCAACTAGAATTCAGAATGAATTTTCTTAAAGAATGGGACGATGATGTGATCTGAAAAATATATAAAAAAATAATTTTCCTTTTTATTTTTCTGTTTAGTTTGGACCTATGCAATGAATGGGCTTGTCTCTTCCTCTTTCACCATGAGTCTATATAAAGATATCTATTGTACTCATCTTGAAGATTTGAATGATGCATAGAAATTTCAAAAAAAAAAAATAAAATCTTGAGTGTGTCATTTCTCAAGAGATGTTTCTCCTCTTTGGTTATTCTAGAGTGGCCCTTCATAGCCTATATCTTGATAGAGCATTGATGTTCATCAAAGGGAAGTGAAGAGTTTCTCTCTTGGGTTTCTTATCTTGTGAGCTAGATCATAAGTAGCAATTTAACATCTTGTTTATCTCATGGATTTGAGTGGCTCAAGGGTCTTCCTAATTCCTAGCATTGATTCTTATCTTGTGGGCTAGGTCACAAGTGGCGAATCACCATCTTTCTTTTCTCATGGATATGGGTGGCGCAAGGTGGTGTTGTTCTAATTCCTAGTATTATCTTTATGTCTTGCATTTTTCTTTAATTGCTTTCCTTTTCAAGTTTTTCACAAACTTTTGAAGATCACGTTCATCCAATAATTCATCAAGAAACCATCCAAGAGCTATTTTTTAAAGTTTGAGTGGAACGATCCTACAACCCAAGCCTTTCCTCCATTACCATAGACATTTTCGACTTCTGTTTTACACCTCCGACTTGTGGATTCCTCATCATTATTTTTCATGTAAACATTTAAAATAAAAAGTCATGGGATTTTTTCACCATAAAATTAATATATATATAATTTTTTTCTTATTGTTTGAGATCCCACATTGACTAGAGACGAGGCCTTTTAATAGTTTATAACATAGGTGCAAACCTCACTTTAGAAGCCGGTTTTGTAAGGTTGAGTTAACTTAAATTTCACTTCTTGATATAGTATCAGAGCCTATCCTAGCACGTTGTTGGGGCTACCCGTTATCGAACCGCTATCGGACCACCCTTAAACAATATAGTCCCACGCACGAGTCGAGCAGTCTCGACGTGAAGGGTGTGTGTTGGAGATCCCACATCGACTAAAGACGATGCCTTTCAATAGTCTATAATATAGGTGCAAACCTCACTTTACAAGTCGACTTTGTAAGGTTGAGTTAAGCTTAAATTCTACTTCTTGATACTCATAGTTATGTATGACGAAAATAATTAAAAAGTTAGTTTAAAGTTAAAATATCAACTGAAATTGAATATGTATTTGATAATTAAAAGTTATTATATTTTTTAAATAATATTAGATAAAATGACATTTTTAGTCTCTTTATTTGTAATTTCCTTTAATTTGATTTCACTGTTTTTAAAAGTTTTGATTTTACTTTTTGTTAGATTGAAGTTTAATATACCCTTTCATTTGATTCTAGTTTTGTAATTATAAGACTTTGTTAAACATAAATATCTTATTACATATAAATATAAGGATTATTTTCGTTTGGTAAGTTTTTATTTGGATAAATAATAAATATATTTTGTGTGAAAGATGATAAGTCTTGATCATTCATGGTATATGATCGTTGTCATTTTTACGAGCAAATTAATCATATTCCAATACAAATCGTTTAATGCAATACTATATTGTCTAACAACAAATAGATGATAATATAGAGAGGAAAAAGTTAATTTCAAGTCGCCTCCCAATGAATTCAACAATAAATTCAATCAAACAATGCTCAAAAACTTATTACAAGCAAAAAAAAGTTAGTAATAACAATAGTAGATTAAAGGGGGATTGAGGATTCTAGTGCAAGAAAATATAGTAGACAATATAAATAGTAAAGGAAGCATACTGACTATCAAGTTCGTTCATAACGAATTCTTCCTTGGTTATCTTTTAGATAATTATTCCTCAATTCTCTTAACAAAGTTTAACCTAATCAAGCTAGTCTTAATTAGATTCAACAAATCTTATCAGCAAAACAATCATCTACGGATACATCTCACTTTGTCTCCGAGTGTCTACTCAATGAGATATTTATTTTCTACTTCTTAACTAAGCATACAGAAATTTGATTAAGACTAAGTGAATTAGCCAAGAACTCTACTTAAGGAAAAACGAATGAATTCTAAACACACATTCAAACTCAATTGGTTTCCAGAAAATAGATTTCAAAAAAACTAACAATAAAACACAATTGTTAAAGAGAACTCATGAACAAAACTTTATTAAATAGAAACCTTAGAATTTATTGTGAGATCACATGAAATCAACCCAAAGGAAATTAACCTTCCAAGAGAAAGACGAAAACAAAAGAAATACAAAATGGAAATAAAATTAGGTTTTTAGTTTGTTGTGTGGCATGCCCTCCTCTACCTTCTCAAATCTTTATTTAAAATCTTCATTCTTCACAGATCCATCTCATAATTAATTCTCAAATATTGCTTTTGCAATTATCAGATATTTCTTTATGTCTCATAGAATATCTTTGCTGTAGATTTTTCGCTCTCAAAAATATTTTCTTCCTATTTACTTTGCAAATTTTTATTCTTGTAGTTATCTTAGATATTTTGCTTCTAAATCCTGTTTCAGATGTGCACAATTGATTGTAATGCAATTCAACCCAGTGTAATCAAACCTACAACGAGAAATCTTGTAGAATAATTGAATTAAATTTTTCTCTTTTCAGTGCATCAAAAACAAGGTCAACCAAAGAAATTTTATTTACAGCATTTAAGAGATAATCGATTGCAAAAAATGTGTTCACAAATGAATCTTGTTTCTAAGTTAATATCTTTCCTTTTTCAGGGTGGTGTGTCCCACTGTGGATCTTCAAAAGGGATCATCTACTGGGACAACACACAGAGGCCGTCTAATGTGATTGTTTAATGAGTACATTTATCAGACCGTCTATTTTGTATAAAAATGCAAGATTAATAAAGACAACAATTAAGGTATAAACAAATCTAATTAGATGAATCTCAATTAAAATAGTGGATTTATTGTTTATTACAGTCCAAAAACACCACAATTAAAGTGTCTAAGTATGAGTAAAAATATTATCCTTTTACACTTCCAAGCAAAACACTCATGACAATAGAAAAAACAAACACAACGGATTGATAGTATACTTAGGAATGTACAAGAACTAACAAAATACAACCTTCAAGGAATCAAGAAAAATGTAATTGGAAACACTACTATAGGCTTAACAAGATTTTAATATTTACACCACTTGAATAACATGCACACAAAGATCAAAAGGACTTCGTAAGGATGTAACTGGGTCAAGGTAAAGGTAGTTAAAATGATGGAAAATGGGCTTAAAATCATAGAAAAAATAAAGGACCAATGGAGAATAAATGTTAAGTAGTATATGTCTTCAAAATTACAATCAACTTTTTTCTTTTTTTCAGGACTTCATCTCTTTTTCATGCAGTAGACAATCCAACCTTTATATTAGATGGTTTACGCTTTTGTTCTTATTTTCTTTTCTTCTTGTAGTTTTATTTTTTTTTTCTTTCCCTTTTTTTTCTATTTTCCTTTTTAAATTTGAGGAGGTAAACGAAATGCACCCCACACTTATTCAAAAACCTATTTCTAAAATGATTTCAAAACTCTTTTATTCTTTAAGGTAGAAACAAACATGATTTTTCTATTTTAAGGCTTATAATGAGGTTTAAAAACAAGAAAAGGCTACAGGCTCAAATGGATAAAAAGTACATTATCATAAGGGTTGGCTAATATGACTTAGTGGCTTAATAAACAAAAATTGTCACAATCATATCAATTATGTAAACACACTTGCAGAATAGATAATCAAGTCAAGTTTTAAAGTATAAGCAAATATGAATAAAAACACATTAAAAAGCACATTAGACAATCTATTGTTACAACTTAAGAACTCACCAAGACAGTCTTATCACCAAAAATTCAATCCAAAAATTTTTAAAACTAACTTATTTAAAAAGTCATATAGAATCTAGTGAACACAAATCAAGAACCAATATTTTTTTTAAAATTCTAAAGCTCTCAACCACTAGACACTTTTATAAATCTATTAAAATATACAATTTTTTTTTATTATCCAGTAACAAAAGTTTAGAAATCAAAACAAGAAGGTATAAACATGACAAGAAAGAAAACTAGTTCTTAAACTATTACACTTCCCCACACTTAAGAGACATCATCCGCAATGTAAAACAAGCAATTCAAAGATTAAGAGAAACAATGGAGCGTAAAAAGAAAAGAAAAAAGACTTTCTCGTCCAGCTTAAGGGTACGTGGGAGTCTGCGCAAGTTATTTTTCAAAAAAAACATTTACTAAATAATACTAATAAGAATAAACATTTTATTATTATTTTATTTTGTACAATACATAAGACAAATATTTAATTTTATATAATTAAACACACAATAAATATATATTTAAGAATACATAAATTATATAATAAATAAAAATTTACATCAGGTAAACTGTATCTTAGATTTGTAATAAGCAATTTATATTGTGATGTAAAATTAATTTCATTTTTAAAATTATTAAAATTTAATTTAGAATTAAAGACAAAATTTTATATTAAAAGAGATAAGAGATTAAAAGAGATAAGAGATTAAAAGAATATTTTAAAAGTTTCCTATTGAAAATCTAATAAGATCATTTTTATAAGAACATTTTTAAAATATTATGATAAAAAACAATTATTCTAATTTATAAATATGGTAAAAAATAGAAATAGAATGTGCGACGTATTCGTATTTCATAGTTAAACTTTTCTTCTTCTAATAAAGATCACTATTCTCTTTTTACATACCTTTCTGATACGATGTGATATTGAAATTTTAATTTTAAGTTCAAGCGCAAACGTGTATATTTTAAGTAATATTGTCAAATACTCATAATTCAATATCGGTATATTAATATTTCATTTTATATTAGCTAATTTTACATTCACAATAAAACTTAGCGAATATTCATTATTTGTAAATTAATTACGTAAAATATTTTTTACTCAAATACATAATAACTATCAATATTTTACAAATTTCATTAATTAAGTTTTATGCATTCGGTTATCATGTTATCATAATTTTTTTCACAATTTAATATAGTTGAAACGTCATCAAAATAATAAAAAATGTCATTTAATATTGGTTTTATTATAATTATTTAATTTTTATTTTTTTAACATATCATGAATATTTAATTGATTGATAAAATATAAAAAAATTGAAAAATATTTTAGAAAAATATATATAAACCATTAGATGATAGATCTTTTATGCTATAACGTTGAATGATAAATTTTATAATTTTTCTGTCAAATTTTAAAAAACAATATTTTTGACAATACTATTAAAACAAATTTTCAAATAATGTTGTTAATATTTAGCTGAGCTGATCAGTCTAACTGTAATGTGCATAAAGTGTGGTGGAGAAGATTGCGTGGCCACCCAGTTATAAAGTAATTCCATTTTTTTTCTTTTTTTTCCTTACTAATACGCATCTCACACACCGTCTTACTCGAAGTATCAGTTTTCAAATTTTCGATTCGATCACTGATATTTCTCTTTTTCTTGCCCTTTCTCTCTCTCTCTCTCTCTCTCTCTCTCTCTCTCTCTCTCTCTCTCTCTACGAAGATGGCGCCGCCTGCGCCAGCAGTTGAAGGCGGCCAGGCACCGCAGGGGAGGCAGCAACAGCAGCAAGGAGGGTTTGGCCTCACAGGAATCATACGCATGGTCGTTTTCTGGTACTTCGCTTCCAAATTCTTCTCTCCCAAAAAACCTACCGAACCTTCCGCTCTCATCTCCAATCTCTTCCAGAAAGCACAGCCTCTGGTACTCTCTCTCTCTCTCACACACACACACACGCGCGCGCGCGCACACTCTCACCTCTGCTAACTCAACTTCTATTGCATGATCTCACTTTGATTTTATTATTGTTATTATTTCGCTAAATTCGCTTGTCTAGTAGTCTCTTAGATTCGTTTTTGAACTTAGGTTAGGCATGTATACGATCTCGTATGATTTGTGATTGAGTGGAATTTCAATTTCATCGTCGTGTAGTGTGATGAAGAGTTTATGTGTGTAATTTCTTCACGATCAGAAGTCTCAATTAGTGATTTGTACTAAAAATCTAAATTAGGTTTTTGTGTAATTATCTTACTGGTCCGTGTTCTGATGCTGGCACAAGCTGCAAATGCTTTCCTAGTTGGTGTTGCTTTTTGTTTATGTTCTTAATCAGGTTTTTTTCTGGATGCTGTTTTTTGTTCAGGATATGTGGCTTTATCTTTCCGAGAACGAGAAGTTCAACGATTTTGGTTCTGAAAGTTCACTTGTATGGCATGAAACCAATATTCCGTATGCTGTTTGGGGACCTGAGAGTACTAGGACTCTTACTTTGGACTATACTCCATCGGAGGTATAAAATTGAAACTTGAAAAATGCTACTGCTAACTATCCATGGTTAATTTACATTGGTTTTTGAAGAAAAGTCAAAGTAGTTCCGGAAATTTATGATTTCTTATTCTACTTTCAGTCTTTGAAACATAATGGGAGTGTATATGCTCATGTTTTCTTTGCACACTCTGGCTTTTCACCTGACCCAAGTGATCCGGAATACCAGCCTCAGGCAGCATTTGGAAGGACACATCGTATGTTTTCTTTAACTTCTTATTGATATTTTTAGCATTACATATGTTTGAAAAAGTGGTTTATGATGTGTTTTTATTATTGTTGGTCTCAGCTGTTGTGACGTACTTGCCCAAGTCTAAAGCAGATAAAAAGAAAAGTCTGTTAGGAAGTTCGCCAGATTCTACTGAGGCTCAAGTTACGTCCAAGGTTTGTCATTGCTCCCATAATTTTATAATTAGCTTGATGTGGAACTGTCATGATGGTACTTTGCCTTGAGTTCAAGATCTTTAATATAGTTATTGATTTTTTAAACATAAAAAATGTCATATTATATTCTGCATGATGTAAAAAATCAAGTTACCTTTTTAAATATCCTATTTCATCTTACTATCTAAACCATTGCATTATTTTATTATACAATATACAGCTTTTTGGGGAAACACGGGTGATTTTTTTTTGTTACCATCTTCTAAACCTCTCATTCTAGAGACGGATGAAAACTATGACATGGATGCAGCACCAACGGAGGCATAATTAATGTTGAAGCTTGTAAAATATTGGGGAAGGGGAAAAGTATGGAATGCCATACTATACATAGGAAGCCTAAATTGATTGAGGCAATTCAACAAAGAAATTCATATTCCTTTTTCCCCTCTATTCATTGAGTCTTTTCGAGGAGCATACAGTATGCTGTCATTAATTCTGTAGCTGAATCTGTGGTTAGAAGTTTTGGGAATAACTTCTTGTTAAAATCTTAATCTGTAATCCTATATCTTAACCTTACTGGCCAGAAGAGTTGCCCGTCTATCTAATCCTCATGATTTGGTTCAGTACGTTTACATGGAACAACTTGTTCAAATCAATATATTTTGTTTTCTTACTGAGTTTGGTATCAATCATGTTGTCAGTTTTTCAATTGGTTAGTGTTTACTGGTTTCCATGATGACATGTTACTGATTTCAGGATGATCTAATTATTGTTCTCTTTTGGCTTTGCCAGGTGGTTGATGATCCTGAAGAAGATGATGATGATTCTAAGGATGATGGTCCTGTGGAGTGGGTTTCATATTGGAAACCAAATATAACAATTAACTTGGTTGCTGACTTCACTCAGTATGTTTGCTTGGAATTCATTTAATTTTTGGCACATTTTTTTAACTAAATGTTCAGCCTTTTTGCCTGACATAATTTCTGTTTAAGTTGGTTGATTGCTGATGATAATTCTATGGAGGAAGTGTTGTGCAGGCGTTCAAAGAGATTGTCAGATAAATTGGCCTTCTTTTAATTGAATTTTAGTTTTGCATGAGGTAGTATAAGAGGGATGGTTGGAAATAATTATGCATTTCACTTGGAATGAAATTTCATTTTTGGGGTGAATCAAGTTGTTGGATTGAAACTTAACAAAATTTAATGTGGAAGATTAAGTTGGTTAACCATCAGTTCTTCAATCCAATCTCCAAAACTAAAGAAAAATATATTCTCATAAGAAATAAGTTTCGCTAAATTCTTTCAATTTTTGGGCATTGTATTTACATCTTATGAATCAGAATCCTACATGTTTGTGACCCATGGCTCTGCTTCCATCAATCTTCCATCTCTAGAGGCTGCATCTTAGCTCCTTCAGTCCACTTCAATCTGTCTCTTGATCTCAAACCATCAACATGCAATGTAATGTTGCCTATGGCGGATAACTCAATCATATAGTTAATACAGGAAACTGTGCTGCCATAGCAGTGATGCTGAGCCAAGCAGACACCCTGTCTGCTTTAAGTCTTCTGTTACTTTACATTTTTTCTTTGTGATAAAGATTATGCCTTTCAAGCACAGAATCACACTTGAGAAGCCACAGTAGATGAAATCCCTGCTTTGTCCACTCTTTTTTTTGGCATAGGAAGGACTTTAGGGTTAGAAACACTTCATCCATAAAAAATATCCGGTTGCTCAAGCATTTTCCAGCCAGTCCAGTACTTTTAATGGGCTTTGCTCTGTTTAACACAACTTAGTCATTCCCTGCTTCTCTGTATTTTCTGTAGCTCCCCATTTTTTTGACAAGAGATGTCATCCATTGTCTTTTTTCCTCCTTATTCTCCTTGACCTGTGTTGTTTTTGACTTGTTAGTTATGCCTTAAATTGATTGTGATTGCATGTGTAGACTACGATCTTGATTATTGTTGAAAGATAGAAAAATAAATGCAAGAGCGGCTGAAAACTGTGAGTATGAACTACACAAGGAGTCCGTTTTATATAAGCTCATTACAGTAAATGCAAATAATTATAGATTTTATTCCTGTATATATGCTGTGTATAAATCATATTCTATTAAGTCTAGTTCTAATCAGATATCCCTAAAATTATGAGGATCCTGATTAAATAAGGAAACAAATCATATAATATAAAAGAAGAATAAGTCCCAAGAAATCATCTAGGATACTTGTTAGGACATCAACAATGATCAATAGAAAGCACACACACAAAAAGAAAGTACTGACGCAAACTGAAATCATTTGTCATTCCAGCCTTAACCAAACTGTACACCACACCTCCCTACAAAGGAAAAAGTTTCCTTTCACACAGAAAACAACCTGTCAAAACACTATACTAATCGCACCTCCCTTAAAAACATAAGGTTGGTCAGAATAACAGTCATCCTGCTATAGCATTTTTGGGAGGTGGGTGCTCCGCACTGCCATTGACTACTGTGGTCTCCATAATGTTTTCAGTATAATGGCCATCTCACTAGCATTTTTTAGATTTACCCTTCTGTTCCTTTCTTTATATAGGAATGATAAATATTCTTGTTGGTATTCCTCTGCACTGCCATAGCCTTTGGTAACAGTGAGAGATTGAGATGAAATCAGAATGCAAAATGATTAATCTTAGTTGCATTTTAGTGTTTAATTGTCTATCTTTTCTTTCTAGTTGTCAGTTTTTGGTTCAAGGGCACGTTTTTGATGTTTGTATTTTGTGATGAAGCTTGAGCGTTTAACACATGGACTGTTACATTGTGAAGTAATTCCACATAATTCTCTGTGGTTTTGATGGGTTGAGTCCATGTTAAACCTACTAAGCCAATTCCCAAATGTTATTTTGGTTTTTCAACCCATTATTGGTGGGACAAGCCTATCCAATTCTCAAACCTGTTTCAACAGCACTACCTAAACCGGTATTTATGTCAGTGAAATTATGCTTGTAATCTCACTCCTAACTATATATTAGTTATATGTTGGACTTAAACAGTACATCTCGTTATTTTTAAACTTAAAATAATTTTTATTTATTGTTGCCTTGGTAATAGCACTTGTGAGCAGCTCCATACCTAAGGTTAAGCATGGGACATAACATACAGTTGCCGTTGCAACAGCTGTTGAAATGTAGTGACCCATCTTAATACACTTTTGAAACTACTACTGAAATTATCAATATTTGTTTATGATTTGTATCGCACCAATCCCATGAATAACTTGTCTCCTGTTACAAATTTGAAGTGATGACCGTAAAATGTACTTCTTTTGATTCTGTACCCATTTTTGCGAGCTTTACTTGCTTCAGGGCTGGTATGTTGTTGGCAGAGAACAATTGTATATTATGTTGGTATTGTCGAAAAAAGCTAGCACGCAGCTAGAGGGGGAACTAGGACATAAACTTCGGAGGGTGGAGAACAAATGAAGTTTAAAAAGATGAATTTTTTATTTTATACAAAATATAAAACCTAAGTGAAATGTATAAATTTTTAAATATTGGATGGGCTATCACTGCCATTAGTGCAAATGTGGTTCCTTCATTGTTGCAAGTCTATAAATCTTTTGAGACCCACAGTTATTTGCTGTCCAGAACTTTTCTCAAACAAAGCTAGTGAATTTCTTCCTTGACATTTCCTACATTTAATTATGGTAGTAAAAAAGCTATGACTCTTCTAGATTTGTCTGTAGCTGAGCCACTTAATTGATGTGTATTCTTTATTGATGTGCTGTATTGTTATAATAAATTTTTCCTGGTTGCAGGTACCCAAAAACAGGTGTAGCGCCAAACATTGCTCCATGTATCCTTGTTATTTACTTTATTTGCTGTTAATCTTTTTTTTTAATTTTTCTCCCCTTTCTTGGCGCTGGTTTCTGGATGTCTTGTCTATCATTTAACATAATAAGTTCACATTATGTGAGATTAATATTGAATCGTGGAGAACTTATAGATGGCAATGCCTTTGCAACTGAATTTTTTGTGTCATTTCACTTTCAGTAAGGTTTTATTTTGACCTTTCTCTTATTTTTTGAATTTCACATTTTTATTTGACCTTCCTATATATTGACAGAGTAACTGGTGTATTGAGTAACTGGTGTATTGAGTTAGCTGACTATATATTTATATTCCTTAACTTTGGGTTCCCAGTCTTGAACGTCGATCCTTTCACTGGGAACTACTATCCAATTGTTTATTTCAATGAGTTCTGGTTACTTAGGGATAAGTTGATACCTTTGAACGAGACAGTGACTAAATTACAACTTAACCTGGAAGTTGGTCCCATTAGTATGACAAAGTGGCAGTTATTCCTGCAGATTGATCAATCCTTCCAGATTCACCGTAATTATGGAAGCATGCTTGAAGGCGAGGCTGATGAACTAAAGGTTTGTAGGTTTAGAAAATTTTCTCAATTTTACATAATTATTAGTGGATTTAACGTATTTGATGAAACACTCATGTTGAGTACTTGGGTAATATGTTGAATAATAGTAGACCTGGTTTTTATTTTCCTTGACTTTGCATTTTTTCAGTTGTGATATCTTGTTATTAGTTCTTGAACTATTGTCCTCTTTGGTTGTACTGAGTAGTTGTGTTGTATTCAACTGCTCAAGTACTGCTTAATAGAATATTACGTTGAAATAAAATCTTGATGAACATTTTAATATAGATAGTATTTGGTACTTGTACAAAATCCTGTTTACATACCTTGTCGAATTTATTTTATTTTTTATTTGAAGATGAGGGTGGTAAGGGTTGAATTGTTAACCACTTGGGCATAGAGGTTCTAATATTATGTCATAAGCTAACATTCCTAAAAGCTTGAGCTGTATGCTGGAATGATTTGTGTTTGATTATTTTCTTGTGTTTTTTTTTTTGGTTCGTGTAACCATCAACCCTTTGCATGTGCAATTTTTCATTACATCTTACCGTTTTCTACCTGACATTCACTTCACATGCTCTTAAAGATTTTAAAATGGAATTTCAAAATGTAAGAAAAATCCTCTGTTGTGCATTTGTTTCTCGCTGTATGAATTGTTGAGTGTCTTATTTGTCTAATTGGCTAATATTTTATTTTGATAATGATATCAGAGGGTATTCTTGGAAGGAAATCCTTACCTCCTGGCAATTACCATGGTTGTTTCTCTTCTTCATTCAGTCTTCGACTTCTTGGCTTTCAAGAATGGTAAGTCTATTGTCTAGCAATTTTTTAGAAAGCACATCCACTAAGGTAATCCATATGGGTTTGGTTAGAGGCATAGGTTATCACTAATTATTTTCTTTCCACACAGACATCCAATTTTGGAACAAAAATAAATCTATGGAAGGACTCTCGGCAAAGACTGTTGTTGTGAGCTTTGTTTGTCAGCTTATTATCTTCCTTTATCTGCTTGACAACGACACGTCTTGGATGATTCTTGCTAGCTCTGGAATTGGCTGCGTTATTGAGTTCTGGAAAATTGGAAAAGCGATGCGCATAGAGGTCCTTTTTTGTGATCTCTTGAGTTTTTAATGTTATTGTCACATTTTTATTGGTATGATTTTATGAATTTTTAATTTACGTTAGAATAAATAGTCTTAAATAGAATTTATTGTATAGGTGTTGTATGCATTGTGCTGTATATATATATATATATATATATATA
>Ga0099824_1003004_pt1 | contig 24679 bp, 6 predicted proteins | sample SiratrowhiteBW_FD_76837 | JGI IMG/M metagenome (GOLD analysis project Ga0099824, IMG submission 76837) | Root nodule microbial communities of legume samples collected from California, USA - Siratro white BW | ecosystem: Host-associated > Plants > Roots > Nodule | place: USA: California...
TTAGTAAAAATAGCAGTCAAATTTTCCTTGGTTAAATTTGTTTAGGAAGGTTAAACTCCAAACCCCAACACCCCAACCCCGCCCCCCCTCAAAAAAAAAAAAAAACACCCATGCAAGAGAATGTTTTTGTTAGAATTCTGATTCAAAAATATTCGTAAGAAAACTCTATTTTCTGGAAATGATATTTTTCTAAAAGCAAAAAAAAAATGTAGAAATTAATTATAAAAGATATTGGTTTTTTCTAGATTAAGATAGAAATTATATCAAATCCAATGAGATTATCGTGAATAGTACTTTTTTCTAGATTTTAATATATCATACATTTGATCGAATTTAATACCTAGAACTATTTTGTATTAGATATTTTATTCCGTTGATAATAGTATATATATTGATGGATATGACTTCATGATTTGACTCCAAGAATATCTAATATAATATTTGAATATGTATGCTGTAAAAAGAAAATGTATTAGTTCTGAATCGGAACTAAATGTTAGAAGTGGTTAAATTATTTAGGTTTTGCAAATATAATTATCGTATAACAAATGTACAGAAGAATGGACAAAAATATTTTCACACACATCAGAGAAATGTAAAATGAGCGTAGCCAGCGAGGTAGAAGAATTAGAAAAAGACAAATATGATGGATAATAGAATGTTTCTTATAGTTTGTTCGTTAAAAATAATAAATTTAAATAGCTTTTCGCGAGTTTATTTCAGTTTAACAAAATAATTAAAAGGAAAAAATATTTAATCTATTTAAAGTGAGATAGGTCGTCATAAAAAGCAGTTATTTTTTAAAGTAAATCAAATTTATAATTATAAACAAATAAATAATTTAGATCTTGTTAATTATAAACAAATAAATTGGAAATATAATTAATTGCTAATTATTTTTACATTTGAATTACCTTATTTAAAAGAAAAATAACAGACAGCCCTATAAAACACGAAAAGAGAAAACATAACATAAAATAGTATCAGTGAAATATACGAAAAAAATAAATAAATTATAATGAAATTCTCAAAGAAACACAAAAAGAGAAAACATAACATAAAATAGTATAAATAAAATATACGAAAAAAATAAATAAATTATAATGAAATTCACAAAGAAACGAATTATAAAAAGTACATATTAAGGTAATGTATATATGGTTAAAAATTTATATTTACAAACTAATTGATTTTACTTGCTCTTGGCAAAATAATATGGTTAAAACTATATCCTAGAATAATATAAATAAACTTATCATCTAATATAAGATTAGAATTTTAAGGAATTAAAGATAAGAGATCTTTTATATATCATAATAATTATTTTGATACATTGAAGGTAAAGGATAGATATAAACAATATTAGTATTAGTCTCCCTCATTTAAGATAGATGGACAACTTTTTATATCTTACTTAATAAGATAAACAAAGGAATTCAAATGCTTTTCTTTGAAGAAATTTAATTAAATTCACTTTTTTTTAATTTTAAATACATTTTTGTCTAATTTAGCACTCAATCCTATATATACAAATTTATAGTTCCATATAAGGTTTACTATTTTTTCATCTACTTGCCTTTACTATTTCATTTCACTTTTATGTATATACATGTATTTTAATACACATCTTCCTAAACATTAATTAACTTTATTTTGTAAAAAACTAATAAAATATGTACATAATTAATTACAATATTGATTCCTACTCTGCCATTGTCTCTTGTTCTTGTTTTGATAGTCACCAATATCATTGTTATTGTTTTGGAAAATATTGCTTGCATGACTATGATTGTTATGGACACTCCTTTTACTATTATTGGCATTATAATTGCTTTTAGCATCATCAGGATTGCTATTGATATTGTTCTCGTTGCTTTTAGAACTATTAGTGTTTCTATAATTGGAATTACTACTGAGATTGCTTTTAACACGACCGTTGAGATTGTCTTTATTGTCATTGCTTTTACTGTTATTGTTGTTGGGGTTGTTGCCACAAACACTATCATCTTTTAGGTTGTTGGAGTCATTGACATTTCTTTTAGCACCATCATTGTTGTAGATGTCATTCTCATTTCCACAAGCATCATCATTCTTGCGATTGGCAATGTCACAAGCATTACTATAGTTGCGATTGTTGTTATTATTGTAACCTTCCTTTATACTGCCGCTGTTACTCTTGTAATCATCACTGTTATTGCTATTGTCATATGCACCAACATGATTATTATTCATGTTGTCCTTGAGATTATTGTTGTTGTCATGGTAGCTTTTGTTGCCATTATTTTTAATAGCATCCTTGTTGCAAATGTTACTTCCATAAAGATTCTCGTTGTTGCTTTTTTCATTGTTTCTATCTTTAGAATCACCATTATTGCAATTATAAGGTCTATTGCTACTATTTTTGGCGTTATTATTGTTGCAAATACTATTGGCATAAGTACAAGCATACCTGTTGTTGGCATTGCCACAATCACTATTGTTGTTTGCATTGTTGTCATTGTCATCTCCTTTGGTATTATTGTTGTTGCACGTGTTATTTCCATAAGTATCACGTAAATTGTTGTTACCATTGTCATAACTCTTGGACTTATCATTATTGCTTGTGCTATTAACATTGCCACTACTTTTAGCACCATCACTTTTGCAAAAGTTATTCTCCTTTCCATACACAACATCATAATTATTATTGACGTTGTCACTTCTTTTAGAATTATCATTGTTGCCACCATAGTTGTCATTGTCATTACTTTTAGCACTATCATACCTGTGATTGACATTGTCACTGCTCTTAGATTTATTATTGCTTATCTCCTTGTCATTATAACCCCTTTTAGCATCATTTTTGCAGATGTTATTCTCATCACCATAACCATCACCAGGATTATTGTTATCATTCTCATTTCTCTTAGAGTAAATATTGTTGTGGTTGTCATCAATTTTAACACCATCATTATGTCGAGTGTTCTTTTTGTAGGAACCATCATGATTGTTGTTGTCATCACTTTTAAACTTATCATCATTGTTTGTGTTGTTGCCATAGCTATCACTTTTAGCATCATCACTACGATAGATGTTTTTGTTATAAGAATCATCACGACTATTGTTGTTGTTGCCACCTTTTTTAGAATAATCATTTGTGTGTGAGTTGTTATTTCCACCACCTTTAACATCATAACCATTATGGGTGTTCTTGTTATAAGTACTATCACAATTGTTGATGCCATTGTTACTCTTAAAATTATAATTATGATTACCTTTGTCACCATTTTGAGCACCATCATTGTTGTAGATATTGTTGTCATAAACATTGTTGAATTTATAGTTGTTGATGTCATTGCTCTTGGAATTATCGATGTTGCTTTTGTTGATGTCATTTTCACACCTTCCTACATCATTATAGTGGTTGTTGTTGCTACTAACCTTAGAGTTATCATTATTTCTCATGTTGATTTCAACGTGCTCACTTTTGGGGTCATCAGTTTTGTAGATGTTGCTTCCATAGTAATCATCATGATTGTTGTTATTAATTCCATCAAAGGTAGAATTATAATCTTTCGTTATCATCTTGTCATCTCCACCTCTTTTAGCATCATTGTTGTTGTTAAAGTTATTGACATAATAATCATCATAATTGTTGTTGTTGTTGTCACCACTCTCAAGGTTCTTACTATTTCTTCTGCCAAGTTCATTGTCACTGCTTTTAACACCATCACTATTTTGGATACTATTCTTATTGTCATAAGCACTTACATGAATGATGTTTCCATTGTCACCACTCTTGCATATATTATTATTGCAATTATTGTCTCTATTAACATTAGTTTTAGTTCTAACACTCTTGTAATATTTGTTGGTATTGTTGCAGGTATTGTTTTCACTAGAATAGACATCATTATTGTTACGGTTATTGTTGCTTTTGAGACTATCATTATTGTGATTGCTATTGTCATTGTCAATGATTTTACCTGCACCAATGTTGTGGTTGTTTCCAATATCAATGCTTTTACCATTATTGATGTTGCGATTGTTGTAGTTGCAACTCTCTTCGCCTCTGTTATGATCATTGTTGTCATTATTAATGCTTTTTGCACTGCAACTATTACTCCCATACTCAATGTTTCTAGTTCCATCAATGTTGTTGCACTTGCTGGCATTGCTTTTTGCACCATCAATTTTGTGATTGTTGTCTCTATTGTTAGTGATTTTAGTTCTGACACTCTTTTTGTATTTGTATTTGTTGTCATAATCATTGTTAATGATTTTAGTACTATCATTGACTTTGTTGTTGATGCCAATGTCTTTACTCTTGGTGCTATCAATGTTGTAATTTCTTTGACTATTGATATGATCACCATCATTGTTATGGTTGTTGTCGCCATTATTATTGCTTTTAAGACCATCAGTGTTGTTATATCTGTTGTCATTGTCCTTACCAATTTCTACATCATTGTTGGTGCTGCTAATATCAATGTTTTTACTTGTCTTTGTGTTGCCATCATCAACATTTCTATTGTTGTTGTTAATGCTTTTAGCATTATTGTTGTTGTCTGTAAAGCAGTTGTCTTTAGCGATATCACTGCTATTTCGCTTGTTACTCCCATAATCACTCCTTCTAGTGTTATCATTGTTTTTGCAACCATAGTCATTGTTGTTAATGTTATCATTGTTGCGGTTGTTATCATGATCAGTGTCACCCCAACTGCAATATTGGTCTCCCTTGTCATTGCTTTTAGCATTATCACGATTCTTATTGTTGTCACTGAGAGTGCTCATAGTAATATCCCTATTGTGGTGGTTAAGGCCATTTTCATGGCTAACATGATTCGGACTGGTCTTACTTTCGAATGTGCCCACTTGTTCAGACACACGCCACACCTTCACTGACTTGTCCAAGCTCCCAGTATACACAATCCACTCTTTTTCCCTTTCATGACACTTCTCCAATTGCAAGTATTCTTCTTCCACAGCGATACACTTAACAGGACCTTTGTGACCTACCAAAACTGAATGGCATGTGTGGAATCCATTCTTATTGTGCCTCCACACACACACATTTTTATCCGCTGACCCACTAAAGATGAGATTTCCAGCCACAGCGAGGCAAAGCACAGCAAGTTTGTGTCCCCTTAAAACATCATCACCTTGTAAGTACTCACTCTTACCATCACGCTCCCAAAATTTCACCAACCCATCCGAAGAACCGCAATAAACCATTGTGGCCATGCAATTTACCGCCAACGCTGTAACAGCATTTTCTTGCTTTAGCAAAATCCGATCCAACACATGCTTTGACTTTTTCCCCTTCTCTCCTTTTTCCCCTTTCTCACAATTCACCCTCTTCCATAACTTCACAGTCCCGTCAGCGGATCCGGTCAAAACGCTTCCTCCGAACAATGCCACCACCGCATTCACCGCGTCATCGTGTGCGTTAATAGAGTCTAAGCACTTTGAATCTGCCACGCGCCACACCTTGAGCGTCTTGTCCCACGACCCAGAGTACAACAACCCTTCTTCCTTATCCATGCTTAAACTCGAAATGGCGTCGAAATGTTTCACCTTGACCGCGTTCCGGTTTTTTCGAACCTCCACGTAGTTCTTAGGGTTCATGGAACTTTTCACGTATTCTTTAAACGTGGGCAAGCTCCCTATGCGTTTGTGGTTATGTGGATTCTTGGACGAAACTTTCCACACTCTAATCTTCCCGTCTTGGTGACCGGTGAAAATTTTGCCGTCGGAGATTACTATGGTTTTGACCAACCCACTGCTTGATTTGAAACCAGTGAAGTCCTTGAGATGTTTCCAAACCCTTATGTTCTTGCTGTCGGAGCCTGTGTATAAAAATTCCCCGGAAACGGCTAGAGAATATATGTGACCTGTTTCACGGACGAGGGATCCGATAAGCTCGGTTTCAGGGAGATCATCTTCGTTGTGGTGGTTGAAGAGGTTTTCCGGTGAGTTGGGCAATAACCAAGGGGACTTGTTGAGAGGAGAAGAAGTATTGGGTTGGTAGTTCCATGGGGACATGGTGCAAGGAGAGGCATTATTGCTGCTTGTGGTGCTGCTGTCGGCGTAATTACTATTGCGATTAAGGTTGAAGTCATCGTCCTCGTTATTCGAAATGTTAAACGAGGTGGTTTCGGAATGTGATAAGGTTTCAAATTTAGGTTTATGTAAGGTGTTATGTGTATTGAGCTCCACTAACATGGAGCCACCATGTGCATTTGTCATTCAATAATGAGAGTAAGCGAACAATAACGAAGAATGTTAGATTTTGTTGGTTTGAGATAATGTAACACAAGGGAGGAAAAATTGAAAATGTTTTAGATTTTGTTTGAAGTTGCATTTGTGTAGCGAAATTGAAAGTTGTGCGAGAGGTTCGGAAATATCTTGACCTATATAGCTAGAGGTGGAGAAATGTTGATATAATAGATGGATATGTAAGGTGATAGGATGATGTATAATTTTTTTTTTTTCTATTTTGAAAAAAAGATATACCGTTTTAGATGATGAAACTTCCAATTCTACATTATTTTACTATTATTTGCTATAAAACTAAAAATTCCAATTCTACATTCTTTTACTATTATTTGCTATTAATATATTATGTTATATATACTATACTAGTTATTATTTCTAAAATCATTAATGTTCTACTTTTAGAAAAGGTAGTTATACCATTTTTTTTACGAAGTGAAATTCTTCTCCCTTTTAAAGCTTGATATAAAAAAGTAAATGGTATTTCTTTTCATATGATTTAAATAAGTTAATTTAAATTTGGACTAATATAAAAATAATTGTAATACATATATATATATATATATATATATATATATATATATATATAATACGGAAATTATTAATTGTTTATATTATCAATATATTTTCATAAACTTCTAAATTTAAAATTATTTTAAAAAACTCTGTCTAAATAACATATTTAGCATAAAATATTTCAATTTTTTCATAGGAATTACCTTCTAAACATTGTCATCCAAACATGGTTAAATGATTTTGAAAGAAAAAAAAATGAAGATGGGTGTGGTGGGAAGATCGTAGGAGGAGGCTGGAGGAAAGAGGGAAAAGGGTAGTTACGGTACGACAAACAGTTAAAAATTGGAGAGTGTAAAGAGTAAAATAGTACGGTGTGGGTTGTAAATTGTTAACCAGAGGAGGCCTGTAATTTGAGTATGTTGTAAGGTCTCAGTAAGTCCCTTAGTTTTCCGACCAATTCTTCCTGTACCCTCATATTTTCGAAAACATCATAAATATTCTTTTTGGATTGTGCATAATTTATAATAGAACTTTTTTTGTATTTTAGATTTTACAATAAAAATATAACTTTTTAACTTTTTTATTTTGAATTAAAAATTATATTCTGAATTAAGAGATAAAGAGGTATAGGGTTTATTTAACTTTTTTATTAAGGATATAATAGTCATTTCTGAGTTTATAGAAGTGTAGGAAAGAAGTATGGATGTGCAGGAAGAATTTGCCTAGTTGTCCGGATTCAAAAGCCCACCTGATGATCCTTTGTTTCGTCTTCTCCAAGCTGAAAACTTGATGTTGATCAGAAGAATTAAGAAAAAGTGAAAAAAACAAAAAATAGTGTGGCAGTTAGCAATGGAAGAAAGAGCTTAAGGAGTGACAAATACAACATTTCAGCATTAGCATCGAGAATGGAGTTTGTTCCAGAAGAGGGCAAGCACCTTCACGAGGATTGCTCCACTTTGATTTTAGTGAGTTCATGTTCTAGGGTTTTGCCCTTTGATTATTCCCAATTCACTACTCTATCTTTTATACCTTTGTATAATCCCTCTGTTCTGCAAATAAGACATTGACTTTTCATTTGATTGCTGTAGAATACATGTGTGAAGTATTAACTACTAATTTGGTGCTTTAGAGTGTGCATGTGTGTGTATGTTGCATCATTATAATTTGTGTGCTTTTCAGCCTGCTCTGTCGATTGGCAATGTGGGGCAGCTAGTTGCAGATCTTTTGATTTCTTCAATGGGTTCAGAGAGAGTTGGGTATTTGGACGATCCTAATGTTTTGCCCTGTGTTGGCAATGATGCTTATGGACCCTTTCCTCAAGGAGACCTTGCACTTCCCCTTGAAGGTCCTCCTTTGTTCTGTTTTCATCTTTATTTGTTATCTCAAGTCTATTTACTCTTGTTAATTTCATTTTCTATGCTCTTACTCATCAACTTTTTGCAGCTTATGATTCCCCTTCTAATGCTCTCACTATCATCCAACAGAGATCGCCGGTGATTAAGGTATTGCCCAAGGCAGCGTCTATTTTGTTCCTTTAATTTGATATTGCTTGCCTAAACCCTAAACCCTATGATTTTCTAGCTACCGGATCATTAAGTGATTTGCAATGTGTGGATTGTTCCTTATATGCTTAGTTGTTGGCACTAAATTTTGAATATGGACAAGCTGAGACTTCAGTGATACCGTTTTTATTTTAAATTTGTGTCAATTTCAGGTCACCTTCTTATCATTCAAGTTTGTGATATTCAGTGTTTATGCTTATTGTCCCCTTTTTATTATTCCGTGCAACGATGGACATTATTATCTCCTTTGGGTGGAATCTATAGATTATCATAGGGTTATTAATATACGCATTACTAGACTGGTAGCGTTTTTTTGTGTATTTTCATGTCCGACATCATGGTAGTTGCCCTACTAATCCATAACTGTCGCTGGTTGCGTATATTTCTTTATGGCTAGTGTTGCTGAAAAGCTGAAGTTCGACCTCTTCCGTTTCTCCATTTTTCTGCCTTGTTTGTAATCCAAGGTTTTATACCAGTCAAAGACACACTCACTCAACCCTGTTTTTCTCAATTGTTCCTTGAATGATTCTATCCATCTAATCATTGGCCTTCTTTTTCGTCAACTTCCGAGTAACTTATCCTGTAAAATCTTGCTCTTATTAATGGGTTACTCGGTTAAATGTCCAAGTAATTCCTCCGAAAAATACAGTTTGCTCTTTGAAATGGAGGTGAAAAATTCAAGGATGTGCATTGCATGAATGAACAACTCTATTCCGGAATTCAAACTCTAATTTAAAAGTGTATGGCAATTACCAGATTGATTCTTAGGGCAGTCATAAAGAGTAATGTGTATAATTAATTACTGCCTAATATTTGGATTAACAATAACAGAACTGTGGGTATTTGACTTGTGGTTTGGTTGGCGTAAGCGTGAACTACTGTGCATGTCACTTGTTATTGTCAATCTTCTTGATGCTTTTGCGCTATACCTCACCTTAATGTTTTCTATTAAATTTAATGATGGAATTAGTACAAATAGTTTTGGAAATTGTAAGAAATTGCACTAATATATGGCCATTTGAGTAGGGTATGATGGTTGAGTTTGCAAAAAACATGGCTGATTTTCTTGCCGGCAGTGGAAAGAAGCATATTATTGTTCTCTCCAGCTTAGATTTTGGAAAGTGGCAAAAGGTTGACATGTCAGGGTGAGAAGCTGTGTACTTTGAAATTGCCCTTCTTTGTGGTTAAGATATTTACTTCATTCAATTCTGTTTAACTCTGTTCAAACTATAACCGTCTGTAGCTTTCTCACTTATTACATTTATGTAGCATTTCAGAATCCAACTTGGTCTAGAAAATTGTTGTGATTCTTTCCATTCTGATATATCTGTTGGTTATCACATTAGTAGTTTGCAGATCTATTACCTTTCTAGTGCCAACAGCAATGGAAGTGATGAAAACTGTGAACAGCTTGGATGGAAGAAACTTCAGGAGTATGACCCTTTTCAAAAGCATTGGAAATATCTTAGTGATTTAGCTGAAGGAAATGCAACGCTGGAAGATATTATTTCTGTAGAAGATGAGCTAGAAGAAGAAAATTATTATGCTAGCTTGCCTTTTGCTGCACTTTTTTCTTTTCTCAAGGTAACTTAGATGCATTTAAATTTCATGATACTACATTTCTTATTAATCCTTAAGCCATTTGTATGTAAACTTTTTTTTTGGATTGATGCCTGTTGCCTTAAACTTTCTTTAAAAAAAACTCCTTCTAATTGGAAGTAGTTTTAATTACATGCTATGATCTATTCTTTTGCATGAAAATTGTTAAGGCCCTACCTGGATTGATTGCTGCGAAAGATGAGGCCAGGTGCATTAGGGATTTTTTTTCTTATGAAGAATAAATCTCCATGCTAGAGAATGTAGTTTAGTTGATCACAATTTAAAAATAAATAAATAAAGCAGGGTGGCTATCCCTTACCTTTTAATTACAAAATTGTAGCAATAAAGCATTAATATATGGATACGTGGCTATAAGGTGTTGGTTTCGATGTATCAGGCTAAAGGTTTGAAGGTCACCTGCTTGTTGTGTTATTGCTCAGAAGGGGACAATATGTCGGATGCTTTTCAATTAGCCGATGCAACATGTAAACTTCTCCAGATCACTAACCCTACTGCTGGTGAGCTTTCTTTTTCTTTGTTGTCTTTGTATAATTCATTTTCATACCTAATTTATCTTTGTCGTCTTTTTATCTGTTTTATTGTCTTTTATCTATTTTTGTTATTCGTATAAGAATTGTTTTATCATGACAACTAATGATTGTTCCTAATATCTTTTTTCAAGGATATTATGAGTCACTATTCTTCACTCCCAAAAAATGTGGATTTTAAAAATTAATATTTTTTAAACCCTTTGTCCCTCGTCCTACTACTGAGGCTATTTTCATTTTTCTGGCTCTGCTAAATTTCTTATATTAAAACATCTTTGTGGCATGTATTTTCATTTTCATGGCCATCTTATTTTAAGATACAATATCTCTTAGTATTTCTCCTATGAGCCACATCTCTCATTTTTGACAAGTGAATAAACATATTTGCAAGTAAAAAATCGTAAGAGTTGGTTGCTAATATTTCGAATGTTTTGCTTTTCAGGAATTGAAGATCGGAAATGGCGAGTTCCACTTTCTTGGATGAGTGTGTATGGACCGCCCCCAGATGTGTCCATCTTCTAAGGCTAGTTACACAGTTTGATTCATGTAATTTCTAAAATCAAATGTAAAAGTATTGTCTTAGAATCTTCTCTCTGTGGGAAAACACTTTTACCTTTAATTTGAAGTTCTTATATTTTTAATTTCATCGTTAAAGTACTTTCATGATTAAAAAACCACGTCAAATACTATTTATAACTCAAGTTTTGCATTTCTATAAAAGGTTGAAAAATAAACTCGGATTAACATGATAATTTTTTAAAGTCTAAATAAACACTAGACTGGTCCTATATAAGAATAGGTAATGATATTTTGATATCATGGTTTTCGTGATGATATTTTAATATTATTATTTATTTTTTATATCATTTAATATTAATATATATTATTATTTTATTTATATATAATATTTTATTAATAAAATATAGTATAAAATCACAAGTATAATATAAACGGTGTTTTCAAAATAAAATTTTTCTATACGAATAATACAACTTAATTTTATTAAGAATTTATTGGGGTGGGATGGTAACTTCAAAGCAAACATGTCATGGGAACAGTAAACACACGTGTTTCTGGATGAGTACTTTCCCAAACCAGACAAAGCGTCATATGTCAAATTTTAGATTTTTTTTCTTCGAGGTCTAAACCATACGGAGCTGTGAAAATGATACAATTGTTTGATTATAAAAAAATAAGAGAAAAACTGCAAATCAATATATATATATATATATTTTGCTTTAAAAAAAAGTAAAAGTATACATAAAATCCAATGTAAGCATTTATTGTAAATAGAACACTGCTTTTATTTGTGATCTCTGATGATCTTATCCAAATTTTTAAGAACTTGTCAATGTTTGACTAGAGAAAAACATAAACCATTATGCATTTATTTATTTATTGACTACACTTAAAAATCAGCAATTTTCATTTATATTACAATAAAATTGTTTTAGAAAAAAATAACTTGTACAAATTGTTTGTATTTATTATTATATTTTGTTGAAAAAGTCTTGAGCAATTCAGGGGTTAAATGAGAGAAAATCAGTGAAATGACTTCAGGGTTGTGATATCAGTCACTTCCTCTGACAGGCCAAAATTTTGATATCCGTTATACAACTCATTTTGCAGCCAGAAATTTCAAACACTTCACCATCTTCAACTCCAAACATCTACAAACTTGTCATTGTTTGACTACAGAAATTCACAAACCACCTTTTTACTTTGTTTTTTTTTTCTATTTATTATATAATAAATCAATTTATTTAGTTCCATATATCATGAAAAAAAATCGTCATCCTTGTTTGACATGGTTTTCAAAAATCTCCAGCACAGATAATGCTGGGTGAACTGGTCAATCAAGATAAAATGGTCAATTATCTAATTTAGTGAAAAATAAGTTTATTTATTTTTAGTAACGTTTATCACAGTCAATGAACAATAACTTTTAATAAAGTCAAATTTAGAAAAATGATAATATTTATTTTTATTTTATAACCATGCACAAGTTTTTATAAGTATATAGAGTGAAGTTGTTTCCTACATGCAATAATGAAATTGATTTAAAAGTCTAAAAAGTTAATTAGAGAAATAGTATAACTTTAGTGGTTTGCAAACATCAATGAGTGTACAAATCATATTATATTTAGCCCATGCTTTGGCACTTTTAATATTACTCCATTTGGTTATTCTTATAAGAATTGTCTGCCTAGTGGGTTACACTTAATATATATTATCATCTCCAATTACTTTATAAACAATTTAAATATCTCAACTCTCAAAAGTTTAGCAATTTAGAGATTTAGACTTCAACGTTTACTTGGTTAAACTTTATAATTTATAATTGTTAACTAATCCCTTCATTAAGTTGACACTTACAAATAAAAGTATTATATATCTTTTTTTTTGTTGTTTTTAAACATTAAGCACGTTAGTTGTATTTAACTTTTTATAAAATATTGAAAAGTTCAATGATTTTTTTTTATACCAGTTAGTGTGTGTATGATTTGCTTTCATGTAAACCCAAAAGCTATGCTAATTAAATTTCAAAACTAAACAATTTTTGTTTTCCAAAATTAAATGTATCAGACCAAATGCGGTTTGCAGACTATAAGAGGTGGGGATAAAAGATATCCCAATTTTGACCTAATTTTTCACATTAAACACATGAATACATTTGGGTAGAACTAAAAGTCTCAGCCTAAATTAAGTTCAAAGCTACATTTAATTTTAGGCCTGTTCAAGCAATCTAACCTACTTGGCCATCAATTATATGACCAAAAATCAATTGCTATTAATGAAATTGTATATTATAAATTAGAGTATATTAATTATATATTTTTAATACTTATCTTTTTTTTCCTAGATGTATGTTTTAACCTCTAACTCTATAACTAACGAAAAGTATTTACTATTCTGATCTTTATATTTCTATGCGATCTTTATATTCTAATTAGTTTATCACTTTCATCTTTATTTTAAACTTAAATTAATAATCTATTAAAAAGGATAAAATGAAGTAAAACAAAACAAGATAACACTATATATTATTGTTATATATTATATTTAATCAAATTGAAAGTAATTAAATAAATGAAATTTTATTACCGTGCCTCAAATGGACTGTACCAAAACACTTATTTTATGATATTTTGTTTAAATTCAATTACATATTATATACATTTTAATAAAATTATATTAATTATGAAGTAATTAATAACTTCTGGTATCAAAACTTCTTAAGTTCCAAGTCAAGAAAAGGACAATACAAAAGACAGAGACATGACTTGGCAAACATGTTGAAAATAGAACATAAAGGTTTTATTAGGAACTTACGTGTTTAATTTTCTACCGTTGATGTATTTATGAAAAGATAAAAGTAGTTCAAATGGATTCAGTTACGTGAGAATGTTTGGCACGGACAATTAGTTTCCTAGTTACTAGAAAATGAGTTTTGGTTTTGATGCAAAAATTATTTTGCTTAACCCATATGAAGGGAGTGAAAAACGTGTGAAGAAGTAAAGAGTGTGATGGATTCACATTTATGAGTTCGTCTAGAAAACAACCACACCAAGAGAAAACCTTTGTACACGTTTAAATTATGAAAAAAATTTGATGATATAAGTGAAATATGATTAAGAAAAATAAATTACTATACAATAGCCAATACGATGATTTTTTTTATTGAACGGTTAATCATATAGAAATATTTTAAATAGTATTAATAAATATACGAATAGAAAATATAGGTGTTATTGAAAAAATATTTTCCTTTGATGACGTTGTTTTTAACTTCTTATTAAAAAAAAAACAATGATATCAAGTTTGACACTTCTTTAATTAAGAGCTACTTACAGAAAATCTGCGGGATGGCTCAATCCATACCTAATTCAGGTTTTAAAATCATGTCTTCTTCTGTACTAACAAATACCACCATTATTTTTCAAATTAATTAAGCATTTTTTAATTAAATATGTAATTTGATATTATCTAGAGAAATTATTATGATTTATTTTATTTAAATTATTTTTTAAGTAAAGTTCTTGAGGAAAACATTTTTTTAGTTTTTATCTGAAAAGTTTCGTGATTGCATTGATGACATTAAGTTATCGTATACGATAAAGGTATCAAAAGACTTCACATAATAGATAATTCAATAATTACTCAATAGATCTCTTCATATAAATGCACCTTAATTTCTATCTAAGGAGGCATAACGATTTTGCGTTGCGTGACTGGTGACAAATTCTTGTCCCTTATTCAAATAGTGGTAAAAGTTTAAAGTTCCATCCTTAAAAGTGTAAGAAATTTAAAATAAAAAAGAACGTCCATATATTTCATGTTTATCAAACTCTAAAAAAAATCAATTGAAAAATATATAAATTTGAATCGAGGGTACAAAACAAATAGCTTACAAAATTATATATATATTACACTCTGTTTAATTTAAACTATATTTCATAAAAATAATACAATATGTCGTACTAGTTTGTTTTTTTTTTTTTTCAAAAAAGAAATCGTATTCTCTCCAACTAACCCTCTCCTTCACACGTCTGTAGAAAACAAATCATAAGACATTATATGACTCCATACATCTTCTTATTGGCGCAACTAAAACGGGTTAACCTTATTTGAACTCTAGAGTGGTACCCTTGTCTATTTAAGAGGACGTACAAGGTAAAAAAACTAAGCAACCTCACCAAACTCTCTTATCATCTTTTACAATCCTATCCCCTTGCTCTCTGTCAGTTACTGCTAAATGTACTTTTGGTAAAATTAATGAAATATATCTTTTAGTGGTCTCAGTGTGAACATACATTGTCCACAAGTTAAGGACAGGGTGTCTTAACGTGGTAAGCAAGGTGCGTGAAATGTGATAATCATTTCAATTATATATAACGATATTATCTCTAATTAACGTGACATTTCCTAGATTTTTTATTTTAATTCGAGTCCTAGATATATTGTATATGAAACTAGGTTGGAATGTCAATTTAATAACAAATATTATAATATTAAAAAATAAATTAACTCTACTTTTAAGGTGAAAATGAACGGGATTAACTGTCTTTTATGAAGTAATGGAGGTAGGTATCCGACACTTATAGATAGTTAAAGCGTTCACACGTTGTCCACGCTGCTCATTTCTTAACATATTATATAGATCGTTGAGACATACTTCACTCAACTCAACCCTCCTCGTACAGAGTAACCACCTGGTACAGTTGAATCGACCATCAATGGCTTCTTCAGACACCAACGGTACCAAGCTTCCCCTGAAGCCCATCCCTGGAAGCTACGGCATCCCCTTCTTCGGGCCTCTCAGTGACAGACACGACTACTTCTACCACCAGGGACGCGACAAGTTCTTCGCCACGCGAATCCAAAAGTACAAATCAACCGTCATCAGAACCAACATGCCACCGGGTCCCTTCATTTCCTCGAACCCTAGAGTCATCGCCGTCCTCGACGCCGTCTCCTTCCAAGTCCTCTTCGACAACTCCAAGGTCGAGAAGCGCGACGTCCTCGACGGCACCTTCATGCCTTCCACCTCCTTCACCGGCGGCTACCGCGTCTGCGCCTTCCAGGACACCACCGAGCCCTCCCACGCCCTCATCAAGTCCTTCTACCTCAACCTCCTCGCCTCCAAGCACGCCTCCTTCATCCCGCTCTTCCGCAACAACCTCGCCGAACACTTCGCTGACCTCGAGGACAGGCTCGCCGGAAGATCCGCCAAGGCCAGCTTCAACACCTCCGTCGCCTCCGCCTCCTTCAACTTCCTCTTCCGCCTCCTCACCGGTCAAGACCCTACTACAACCAAAATCGGCTCCGACGGCCCCAGCCTCGTCACAACCTGGCTCGGCGCGCAGCTCGCTCCACTCGCCACTCTAGGTCTACCCTGGATTTTCAACTACGTAGAAGATTTCCTCATCAGAACAATCCCCATCCCTGCATGGGCTGTGAAATCCAGCTATAAGAAACTCTACGAGGGTTTTGCCACCGCAGGTACCACAATGGTGATTTATTTTCAATGAGTTAACGTGTTATATATTACAAATGGAACTTTTCCCTTACTAGTTAGAGTGTGGTGTGATGTGTAGGTTCGTCGCTGCTGGACGAAGCGGAACGGTTGGGGATGAAGAGAGACGAAGCGTGCCACAACCTTGTGTTCACGTTAGGGTTCAACGCGCAAGGAGGGTTTGTGAACCAGTTTCCGATTTTGATCAAGTGGATAGGGTTGGGCGGGGAGGGTTTACACAAACAGCTTGCCGAAGAAATCAGGACCGTTGTTAAGGAAGAAAACGGGGTGAGTCTCCGTGCGTTGGATAGGATGACTTTGACTAAATCTGTGGTGTACGAGGCGCTGAGGATAGAACCTGCTGTGCCGTTCCAGTATGCGAAGGCGAGGAAAGATCTTGTGGTGGAGAGCCATGATGCGGCGTACGAGATCAAGAAGGGCGAGATGATCTTTGGATATCAGCCGTTCGCTACCAAAGATCCTAAGATATTTGATCGGGCGGAGGAGTTTGTGGCTAACAGGTTTGTTGGCCCTGATGGAGAAAAGCTGTTGAATCACGTGTTGTGGTCCAATGGACGCGAGACGGAGGAGCCCACACCGGATAATAAACAGTGTCCGGCGAAGAATCTGGTGGTGCTCCTGTGCAGGCTATACTTGGTGGAATTCTTCTTGCGGTACGATACTTTTACCTTCGACTTTAAACCGGTCGTTTTGGGTCCTGAAGTTACCATCAAGTCACTCGTGAAAGCATCATACTAATCTCTATTATTAATTAAATAAATAAGATTAAGTTAAAAGTACATATCTTTCCCATTCCGCGCCCTTGCAGAGAGAGTCATGTGTGTTTCAACCTTTTTTCTTCTTTTGTGCTGTTTCATGGGTCAATGTATTCGCTTGTTTCTCTTTTTGATAAAACATGTTTATTGCCATTTTTCTCTTTCGTTAATATTTCTCGATTAGTCCTCTCATTTGTCTTCTAAACCAAGAACAACAACGACAAAACTATACTACTCATCTTGGTATACGTTTTTTTTTTAAATATTAGTTGGAAATGTTTACATTAACTTAACCCATAAATTTCGATGCTTCACATGTTCTGAAAAGATGAGAATCTCGGCAACAAATTAAGGCTGTCAATCACAACCATCATATTTCATACCACTTACATAAATCATTTCAATTTTATAACATAATTTGTTTTACTATTTTGTTTGTTAATTTTCATATCATGAGTATAATATTTTATTATTAAAATAAGCCTTTTTTGGTATGGATTGAAGAAGTGGAAAGTAAAAATAATAATTGAAGTGAAAAATAAAATTGTCAGAACTACACAAATGAGTGAAAAAAAATAAGTGGAAAATTCGTTAAATGTATGTGATTAAATTTAAAAAAAAAAAAAGAAATTGTTCACCGCAACTTCTGAATTTTGACATAATATACTATATATTTAGGTACATAATTGATTAATTATGTAGACTTAAAGGTAAATGAAGATAATTTAGACTTATTTTTTTTCAATATTTTAAGCCATTGAATCTCAATATTAACAGCTAAGCTACACTACCCAAAAAAGTCATGTGCCTGTTCACTAATGTGACCACACATAAACCTACATTACATATTAAAAAACTTAAATTCAAATGAATTAATGATATTTACTTTAAATAACATTTACATTTGATGCATGTCTTACTAATTCCTACATTTTTCTTTCTTTGTCATGGTAAACTTATATAAATATTTTTTACCTTCACCTTTATTTAAACTTTATCAGGTTTTTATATCTGTTTAATTATATACAGAAAATTGCTTAGTCTTTTAGTTTAAGGTGGGAATTGAGATAATATTAGAAAAAGTAAAACCAACAACGAATTGATTGAAGTTGGATATGGATGTGAAGAAAATGACACATGTTTTGACTGGACTCGCAAGTGCAAAGGACAGTGAGAAGAATATCTGTTTTATTTTTTTTTTCTTGCACAAGTATTTTCAATGGATCCACGAGAATTTATGTCCTCCATTCACTTATTTCAATCCTTTTTGTTAATTAGGTTTAATATTATTTTTTTATCTTAATATTTGTTAAATTTATTTTATATAATATCTCAATTATTTTTAGACTCAGTTTCTTCTTGTTTTATTTAAAATTACTAGTTGAAATTTTATATTATTTTTCGAAAAAACTTTTTATATCAGCAACTAATGTTAATGTAAATAGTGTAAAAAGTTCATGAATTTTTACATTAATTCTTCAATTAATATTAAACATGTTAATATTGTGTCGATTATAAATACAATTCGTTCGTGTAAAAGAGCATTTTAAAAAAGTAAAAAAATATATATTACATTGATTATAAATATTAACAAAAATTATAAAGATATTTATATTATATATATATATATATATATATATATATATATATATATATTTTAAATATTTGTTACGGTAAACTATCCTATTCAGTGTATTTAATAAAAATAACGTAAGCATATTGTGTAAAACTATATTAATGATGATAATATTTTTATTTTGTAAGATGAACGAAGTTGATAAAATGTGTTAACAATTTTGAAATCTACTAATTTTGGATGATTTTTATTAAATGATATACTTTAAACATAAGTATTTAAGTAGATGAATATAACAATGAATAAATAAAAGATTAATACATCGTGAAATACAATAAAATATTTGGACGGGTTACATAAATTTTTCAATTTTGTATTTGAAAACCAATCTCTCAATAATGCAATAAAGTGCTTATATCTAAGATGCCACTATAATAAATAGAAAATTATAAATATTATGTTTGACCATTCAATTGCAAGCAATTTAAAAAAGTTATGAAGTCTAGAGCTGAAATAAGAAAATATATCAAACAACAAAATGAGAAGATATTGAAATAGTAAATGTGTCATTAGGAATGTGAACAAATATCCAACTATCATATTCTTGTGATGAATAAAGATATCAATACATAAATTATGATGTATATGAATGATCATCTGAATTTGTAGTAACCATGACAAATAAAGAATGTTAATTTGTGTAAAGATTGTCAAAAAAAGTTATATGAAGAGTGTCAAAAGTACTTAAAATTGTCTTCATATTAAGATTTATTATATATTAAGATTATATTATATAAAATGTTTGTATGGTATGTTTGACCAAACAATGACAATAATTTTAAAGATATTGGCAATGCATTTGAATATAAAAAATTTCTCACTTCATTTATAAGATAAAAGAAACTGTTTACAAGTTCTAATATATTAATGTAATATGACTTTTATTTTACAAAATGAAGAAAGTGGATACAATATAACAACATCACAAAAATAATCTTTATTAAATAGTATTTTTTATGTAATTTGACGGTGTATTATGTTAAATATAATATATACATTGTGATATTTTTCTTAAATATATTGAATTGAAAAGAACGTGAAGTGATATTTAACACAGAGAAATTTAATTGACATTTATATAAAAAAAATCACCTTTCAATCGTTATTAAAATACTTTTAGTTAAACATTTTATTAAGTTGAATTTTCTTAATAAATTATTAGTTTAATCATATTTATTATGATAAAGTAGAAGTCCCTGGAAAGTAGTAAACTAGTATCCACATGCTCAATGATTCACAAAAGAATGAGAAGGAAAAAGGAGAAAAGAAAATATATATAAATGGTATTGAAATTAAAATGATCCTTGAGATGAGAGAGAATAATAGGTATATTTATAAAAATAATAAACAGGCGTAAATAAAAAAAAAATCTATTTCAAGTACAGCATTACAAAGTGTGAAGAAGGATGTACATCTCTATCATATTTATTAAAATAAAATTCTAACATTTTCACTATCACAATTTTCACTTAAAGAATGTCAAATGTCAGAATCAAGAACAGATCTAAAGCATCCTCGTAAGAGGTGGTGTCATATCTCCTTTTATCACCTTCTTACACTTGTCATTCTTAATTAAACTAATCTTGTTTATGTTAATAATTAACAATAAGAATAGCTTATCCCACTAAATAATCACAACTTAAAAAACATTTCCATAATGCGTGCCGTCACATCCTCCTTTGAATCTTCGTACACCTGTAATCAAAATTTATAATAAATTAATAACCCAATCATTTCACATTATTATATTTATATATAATACAATGTCGGCACAAAACCAATCGAACAAAAAACTGCAGGCCGTTGAGTCGGCCCAACGTGGCATGTTGGCCCAAATGGCCCAACGTGAATGGTTCGTGTTGCCACGTGGCAGACCCCCACATGCGGTATCTTTAAAAGCTGTTATAGAAAAAACAAGTAAAAGGTGCACATGGCACCACGTGCTTATGTGTCTAAGTTCATAAATAAATGAATGTTTTAGTTTTCAAAACTTTTTTTATTAGAACAATTTCTTACACAAAACGTCTCTATTTCAGTATTTTATTTTCTCAATTCCACAAAATTAATTTATAAAATAATATTTACATCCACTTAAATAATATAGTGTGGGAAGATACTGGAATTTTCCGTCCTAGTAAGAGATTGCTAGAGTAAGCAAGGGCAGCTGTGATAAACTCACACGCCAGCGCGTCTATATCAGCTTATAACCCAACCATTACTCTCCACGTGTCCTTTGATTCTGCATATACCTTATGCAGATCCTCTTCTCTTGATTTCATACCCTATTCCCTTGCCAATTCACGATCTCTGGTCTCTTCTGCGTCTTCTCAGTTGCGAAGAAAAAGAAAATGTGGAAGAGAATGGGTTTTGAAGAAGAAGCAGTGGTTCAATTGATCAACTCTGATTTCAGAGACCTAAGTGTAGCTGCTAATCAACTAGCCAATCACGTGGTCAAACTTGGTGGCATAGGCTTTGGAGCCTCTTTTTTCGGATTGATTGCTGCCATTGCTGCCATGTATGTACTCTTCTTATTCTATTTACTACTTCCGTATCTTCTGTATCTTTCTGTAATAACAAAATTTCTTAACTCATCTTTGAATTTTTCTGACTAAATTTTTGTTCTAAATGAACTTCATGTAACTGCTTATAGGTTTCTGCATAAATATCCATAAAAAAACTTATATATATACACAGATCATGTTTTGAAAGCTTCTTTTACATGAATTTTTAATCAAGGATAAATAAGTCAACCCACTTTTCTTTCGGGAAGAATTTGGATATTTACTCATTTATATATTGTTCTCATATTATATATAATATTTGTACACTGTATGTATAACTAATCACCTTTATCTTTATCACTTAGTAGATTTATGGATCATGTGGAAACTGGAATGAATGAATGAATTTATAAAGATGCTGCTGAGATTGGTTCCGTAAAAGTAGTAATTATAATATGACTTATTTCAGTCATTTTGTCTTATAATAATATAACACTGTATACTTAATATAAAAGAATGTAAATCCGTTTTGTTTTTTCTTCTAACCTCTACAACTCAGCTTTTCCTTTTAAAGAATGGTAAAGTAATGCATTCAAACTCTGTACTCGGGCGTTCTTGTTGAGAATTTGTTTAGGTACATAAATTATTTGCATGATGTGCTATGAACCTGTTATTGAATTGATTGAAAAAAAACGATTAAGCTGATTCGATCTATTTTTCTTTATTGACCTCAATTAGGTTGATTGAAAAAAATGTAAAATTGATATGACTCTATGAATTTTACAGTATACTACAGGGAAACGATTTCTTTTAAATAACTTTATAAATCATATGTATAAAATAATTCTTTTTGACATAAAATCTCGTGTAATGCGTTGTTATGATCTCTTTCATTTTAATATGATAATAATGTTGATGCAAAATAATAGAATAATAGATTGTTTTCCAAAAAAGTTGTTTAAGTAAAGTGGGTGGATGATGAAATGAGTTATGAGTGTGGATAAAGGTTCATCCAATAGTCAAGATATTATTAAAGCTAGGAGGTCCACCATCTTATATCCGCTCCCCATGTCGACTGGCTCAGTATTTTGTATTTTATGTCTTTAAGGTTCTTCAGAATAGATAAATTTGTTTTATCCAAGAGGATTGTGCAATCAAAACTTTTGAAAGCTGTATTCGTTAAGTTTTAATGGGATAATTAATGTTGTAGTTGTTGGTGCCGAACTGAAGTACACTGTAGAAGTCACTTGATATTAGTTTTTTTTTTTTTAACATAAACTGTTAAGCACATTCTTTGTGACAGGTACTACTTGATGTTCTCGTTCTAGTTTTTCTGTGACTTCACCGATTATTTTATCATGTTGTCGCAGTTATCTGTTAATTTTGGATCGTACAAACTGGAAGACAAATATTCTCACAGGACTACTTATTCCATACATTTTCTTCAGCTTGCCTTCAATAATTTTTGCTGTTTTCAGGTGATTAGTCTATTACGCAGTATTCATATCAATTTTGTACCTTCATTTTCTCTACTATTGAATTTCCTTTTGTTACCATTCTACTTGTAGAGGAGAGATTGGAAAATGGATAGCTGTTATTGCTGTTGTATTGCGCCTTTTCATTCCAAGACACTTCCCTGGTATGCTATTACTGCTCACACCCTAAGTCCTGTAACACCCATGGTACCCATTGATTGAACTTGAGAAAACACAACTATTTTGCTCCTTGTCCTTATTGATCATCGGTGTAATTCCAAAACAAAGTAACCAAGTCAATGTTTTTCTTTGACAAAACAAATCCTAACTGTTTTTAGTGTCATTTTCTCAATAAAAAATAATGTTAATCCTCATAATAAAAGTTGGCATAAATTATCAAAATGAAATTTCAGTTTCGATTGGAGAACAATACTAAAGAAATAATTAAGAACTACATCTTATGTTTTGTCGATCTGGTTACTCACCCACTTCTTAATAATGCTTAGAATTAAGTGTAAGGTTAGTAACCAGGTATGATTGTTACTGCAGATTGGCTGGAATTGCCTGGTGCTTTGATTCTTCTTATCGTTGTAGCTCCTTCTCTGTTTGCAAACACCTTTAGAAACAACATTGTTGGGGTGGTAGTGTGTCTCATCATTGCATGCTATCTGCTGCAAGAACATATTCGGGCTTCTGGTGGTTTTAGAAACTCCTTCACTAAAGCCCACGGCATATCAAATTCCATTGGCATAATACTTCTGTTGGTCTATCCCATCTGGGCGTTAGTGGTCATACTTTTTTAGGAAGCACCACTTGGACTTGGTTGATATGTGTGAATTAAACCAATTGTTTTCTCTGCCATTCATTTGTTGGAACTTCATATGTATAAACACGTTGCATTGTTTAATGATTCACCTGTCGTGAAGTTAGCATGTCTAAAAAAGTCTAATCAAATCTCACTGAGATTTTTGGGTTTCATGGAATGTAAAAAACAAAAGAAGATGATGATTCTTGTGGTATCGTTTTAGCTGTCTAGTATTCACAAATCATGTATGATTTAGGAAACCGTTGTACTCTTACCTGTGGAATGTAATATAAATTTACATTTGTTTCTGTTCTGCATTATTACACCATCTTGTTTCCAGAAAAAGCAGTCCTAGAAACTACAACAGAATTTCCTTGAACATGTAAACTCAAAATGCCAAATGAAATAACAATGTCAAGACACTAGAGATATGAACTCCCATGAACGTAGTAAGACACAAACGCCATAAACACAGAACAAAACAACAATTTTTTTAATTTACGGTAGGATGTGATGGATAATTAAAAAAAATTATAAAATATTTCATATAGATGTAAAATTACTGATAAATAAACATATTAAGGCTTTTTTCATTAATCCATATCTACAATTATCACAATTTATAAAATAAACATCTATGATCAATGTCCCCACAATCTTGTCACTACTTACTATTTGGAAATATGCAATTCATTTCCTTAAAGAATTAAAAGAAAAATGAATTGAATACTGATGTGTTCTCAAACATTTGAGAAACTCGAAACCTTAGTTACTAAAGACAGAGAATCAAACACTTAAATACTACCCAACGTCCCATATTAGTTAATTTTGGATTTAGGTACCCTAAGAGAAAGAATCAAACACTTAAATACTGTTAGGTACCAGAGTCACAGAGTATTTTCACTCAGCTAAAATTTGAGTAGAGAAAAGAGGAAATTGACACAGAACTACGGGCAACGGTAGAAAAATAATTTCACTAAGTGGAAGAAA
>Ga0099824_1003005_pt1 | contig 24676 bp, 7 predicted proteins | sample SiratrowhiteBW_FD_76837 | JGI IMG/M metagenome (GOLD analysis project Ga0099824, IMG submission 76837) | Root nodule microbial communities of legume samples collected from California, USA - Siratro white BW | ecosystem: Host-associated > Plants > Roots > Nodule | place: USA: California...
AAAAATAAAAATTTTTTAAAAAAAAAAAAAAAAAAAAAAAAAAAAAAAGTACCAATCGACACTTTGTGTTAACCTACACAAGACAAGGGTCATTGCATTTTGCATCCACACACATTGAACATAGCATCTCATACACATGTATTTAGAATTTTGCATTCTAGAATATATTTCTAATTAAAAATATATTTTGAATATATTTCTGGAATACATTTTTGAATAGAAAAATATTAAATAATGTACATTCCAGAATATATTAATATATTATGAATTATATATTTCAGGATACATTTTAAAATGTATACAAAACTTTAAAATAGATTATTGATTTTATGATTCGGAACCTTCTTAGATCACCAATCTAAAATAAGGTTCTTTTATAAATCTGAACTAGGATATTTTTGACATTTTACCATATCCATTGGATGCAGTTTCAAACCATGGAGGTGTAGAATGTAATGACCCAAAACGAGTCATGCAATAAACAAAATTGATTGGAAAGCTTGGTTCGTTAAAAAAAATTATTTATTATATAAAATTAATTCAAAAGACATATTTAGTTAAAAGATCTAAAATATATAAGCAATTTAGTTAAATATTCATTTAAATATGAACTTTTATTACTATTAAAAAAGTTAAATTTATAAAAAAAAAACTAATAATTACAAATATATATATTTTTATTATAAAAAATATTTAAATCTTTAAAATATTACATAATAAAAACTTTTAAACACATGCTTTTAATATAACTGTTCAGTCCGTCCTAGCTTGCTAATAACGTCCATTAGATTGGTGGGTCATTAAACTAAAATTTCACTGGGCTGAATCTAAATTGTAATCCCTATTAGAAGACATAAAAACATGCAATAATATTTATGTATATAATTTTTTAAAATATGACTTTCTTTTATTACAAACAAGGGTGTTCTTTAATTCGAGTTGAATATAAGATATTATTTGTGTTAGCATTTGATTGGTTTAGGAAAATAACAAAATATTAAGAAAGGAATGTGTTTATAAATTATCATTAACCTCGTCATTTAAGCTATATGAGATTGCCAGATTTACCTGAGCAAGTTCATCAATCAAAACTAAAGATCAAGATAATCTGTATCCTTTTATTGCCCAATGAATTGTTTCTGTAATTGAATTAGAAATAACATAAAACTGATTGCATAGAAGCAGTTTTATAAATTATTTTGAATTATGGAAAGAAGCTGAAATAACGTTAAGAAGACATATTGATTTGGACTAGGATAGACCTATAGAGACAAAGCAGATTATGAAAAGAAGTATATATGGATGGAGGAGAGGGAAAGTGTTGATGGCAGGGACCGGAATCCCACTATCTGATTCGGAAGAAGGATCTATCCAAAAAGAAAAAAAAAATGGATGATTATAACCAAGATCAGTCACATTATCCAATTAGATAAAAGTATGATGCATGATGATTCTGCGTGATTTAGCCCAAATGTCAATTGCTAAATGAGAATTCAAATTATCCTGAAATGATGAAAACCAAGAATCAAGTTGCGGACATAATTAATCCACCATGTTTTTTGATAATCGGATATGCAAATCTTGTGACCTTTGTCTAACAAATTGAAAGATTTGCTTCCTTTAATATAAAGATTTACCAAACACCTGGCTTGAGGTCGGAAGAGTTTGTGAAATTACTACAGAAAAAGGTGCAATAGTGTGAGGCACTAAAAGGAAGTGGCGGGTCCAAAACGTTACTTCCTGAATGGCAACCAATATTCCCACTTAGATTCCTTTATATATGGATCTTTATCGCATTTAATGAAGTGAAAATAAAGAAAACCAGTCAAAGATGACAAGCAGCACCACTTTACTTGCTGCTGTTCTAAAACTTCTGATCATTTTGTTATTCGCAGGTTGGGTTTCTCTTTGGCTTCTGAAGCCCACCCAAATATTTACAAGAAAATGGAAACAATTAGAAGATAGCGCCAATGATACAATTTTTGGATACTATGGTAAGAACGCTGAATCTCAACTTCAATTACTCATACCATGTTTAATCCTTTGTGTCTATTCAAAGTAACTGTTACTGCAAAACAGCTCCTGAAATGCTAGTCAGATGTTAAAAGATGAATCATACTTTTATTGATCATAATTTTTTCTGCAGGTCTTAGCTTCGCTGTGTACTCGTTTCCAATAATTGCTATTGCAATAATTGGACTTCTTTTATTGGATTTGAAAGGTGGATACCAAAGCAGGTAATAATAGGTAAACTTCAAGGGCTGTTCAATTATTATAATTGACATTTCTCTTCAAAATTTGTTTCCTTGGTACTACAGAAGCGCAAGGAGTCCATCAAAATCAAACTTCTTCTCAAATCCACTGGTGGTGAACAGCACAGTGGGAATCTTATCCAGTATTGAAATACTGGTAGCTGTCCTTTTTATTGTCTTCTTAGCATGGACCTACTACTCTCGGATTTCTGCAGACTTCAAGAAGTTGGTGCCATACAAATCACTGAAGTTGAATACGTAAGTGTTCTTGATACGCTTATGTTGGATTGGTAGAAAAGCTATTACTTCATCGAGTTACTATCTTGATTTCAGATGGCAACTCAAGTATCACAGAGTGGCTACCCGGTTTGGCTTGCTGTCAGAAGCTTGCCTGGCTTTGTTGCTCCTTCCTATTTTAAGAGGGTTGGCTGTGTTTCGCATACTTGGCATTCAGTTTGAAGCTTCGGTTAGATATCACACCTGGGTCGGAACTGCAATGCTACTTTTTGCTACAATACATGGTGCAAGCACTTTGTTGGTATGGGGGGTCAGCCACCATATTCAGGATGAGGTGAAGTCTAAATCATGCACCTTCTGTTGTTTTAATTTGGAAGCATTTTCTTTACCACAGATTTTTCAACATTAGTTGAATATAGGCTCAGTACTTGTGCAGTAGCTAGTGATTAGTTTTCTCCTCCTCTCATCATATTTTTCAATCAGATTTGGAAGTGGCAAAAGACTGGACGGATATACCTTGCTGGGGAGATAACACTTGTTGTGGGGCTAGTCATTTGGGTCACTTCTCTTCCCCAAATTAGAAGGAGAAAGTTTGAAATCTTCTACTATACACATCATCTCTATGCAATCTTTCTTGTATTTTTCTTGTTTCACGTTGGGGATAGGCACTTTTATACGGTTTTCCCAGGAATATTCCTTTTTAGCCTTGATAAATTGATTCGAATCATACAATCAAGTCCAAAAACTTGCATGGTTTCAGCTAGAATATTTCCTGGCAAAGCTGTGGAGCTAATTCTGCCCAAAGATCCAGGTATCTAGTTTCTTTATAGCAGTCTGAAATTGAGCATTAGAATTGCAAAGATAAGGGGGAAATTATTTAAACGACTTTTTAACGATTTGCAGGGCTGAAATATAACCCTACAAGTGTTATATTTTTTAAGATACCAACCATATCTCATCTTCAATGGCACTCTTTCAGTATAATATCTAGTTCCAGGGCTGATGACCGCATTTTGTCAGTGATAATAAAATGTGAAGGGTGGTGGACTAATTCTCTTTACGATCTGATAAATGCTGAACTAGAAAAAACTGAAGATAAAAGGAAGGGAATACATGTTGCAATCGAAGGACCTTATGGACCTGCTTCTTTAGACTTTTTGAGGTGAGCATAGACATCATACTTACACTTCTAATAGAGCTGTTTATTATAACTCCTCGGTTGTCCCTTGTCATCAGTTTTTTTTTTTTATGATGTGAAAGACAGTGAAAAAGTATAAGATCATACGGGTTAATGGAAAAATTTGTCTGCAGATATGACACCCTTCTTCTGGTTGCTGGAGGAAGTGGAATAACCCCATTTCTTAGCATTTTGACAGAGGCTAATTCAGCTACCAACAGAAGTAGATTTCCCTCGAGAATACAACTTGTGTATGTCATCAAGAAAGCAGAAGATTTCTGTCTGTTACATTCAATATCACATCTGTTGCTCAACCAATCAACTAAAAGTTTTCATTTGAACCTAAAATTGTTTGTAACCCAAGAAACACAAGCAGGGGTAGGAATTAGGGAGCTACTAAATGAGTTCTCTAAAGCAAGAACCCTGCAAGTGAACAGCGTGTATTCAAATTATGCAGCATACGGGCCTGAAAATCCGTCTTGGATGGCTGCCATTGCTGGATTTTGCTCCGTTACTTTCCTTATTTTCCTAATCTGTTTCAACCATATTATAATTCCATCTGGAAAGCGCTCCAAAATGGACAAAGAAAAGACTCCCTCTTGGGTTGTGGATCTTCTTCTGATGGCTGCTTTTGTCCTAGCTTTAGCCTGCAGCGCCTCGGTGGCAGGCTTTTTGAGATGGAGAAGGCTGAGGAAAGGGATTCCCCAAATATCACATACAGAAATTGAAGCCCTTGATCTAAGTTCAGCTGAAGCTAGGAATGCACTTGAAGCTCACGAAGTACATTTTGGGAGAAGGCCTAACTTTAAAGGTAGTGAACTTATCGTTTCTTTACTATGTTTCTAATGCATATTGACATAACAATTGACAGTTTAGGAGCTTTGAATTGAACAGAAATATTTGGCAAGCTCCGAAACGAAAGCGGTGGATCTAATATTGGAGTATTAGTTTGTGGACCTGAGAGCATGAAGGAATCGGTGGCGTTCGCGTGCCAGCAGGAATCGGAGTGTTTTAAGACAGGTGCAAAGAGAACAGAATCCTGCTTCACTTTCCACACTCTCAACTTCACGCTTTAGTATAATCATTATTTTACTTGAATCTAATACTGAAAAAAAGGAATTAGAGTTACGTGTTTATCCATGAAAATAAAACACATCTAACAACTGTTATATTTTCATTAGAAAACATTATTTATAGAATAGTATTATAGTTTTGACAAAAATGTCGTTGCCATGTTCCTTTACCAACTTTCACATTTGAATGAATGAAATAAAAATATCATATACAGATCTTGTCTTCTGGTCTTTGGACGCTATTTTCAAGTTGCTCATACATAGAAACATTATATATAGAAAAATAAAATTAGCAATTGAAAATTTCCAAGCATGTGCACAGCGTGCAGATGGCGGCGCCTGTTTAATGCGCATACATATGTGGTCCTTTTCATATCCTATTTAAACTTGTTTCATGCATAGTACCACTTACAACAAACCCATTAATTCAGACAAGTGGAATGAAACCAGAGAAGAAAGAAAGCCAATCTCGTTTCTAGATATACAAGTGGCAAAATTCCAAATAAACTCTGTGTCTCTAACAAGTTGAATCTAGCTCGTTGGCTGAAACTACTAGTTTTAACTTGATTAGGTACTAGAGGAGTTTTCTTGGAAGTTTAACTAATCCAATAATCTAAAACAAAACAAGTCAAACCGCAATGTAGCAAAATCCAAACACAAAAGGCTCAGCAATAAAGTAAGAAAGAAAAAAGAAAAAAAAAAGTACAATCATGTACAGTGAAAACAACTCAGGCCCGCGTGGAGGAGGTTTGCAAAGGCGCCGCCTCATCGAAATCGTCGCCGCCGCGAACCAAATCGGACAAGACTTTTCCGGGCGCCTCCGGCGGATTCTCTCCGAGGAGAAGCGCGACGACTTCCTTCATGGTGGGTCTCCTCTGGGGGTCAGGGTGGCAACAAGCCAAGCCAAGCTTCAAAACCATCTCCATTTCTCCCTCATCATACTCCCCTGCGATTCTCGCATCGGCAGCCTCACGCGCGCGCCCCTGCGCGTACAAGTCCCTCACCCAATCAATGAGCACCACCTCCTCCTCCGCCACCGAAGTCTCAATGGGCCGCCTCCCGCACGCCACCTCCAACAGCACCACTCCAAAGCTGTAGACGTCACTCGCGGACGTCGGCGCCGCAACCGTGGCCAGCTCCGGCGCCAAGTAGCCCAACGTCCCCACCACACGTGTGGTGTTGGGAACTTCCCCGTGCGTGTAAAGCTTAGCCAAACCAAAGTCCCCGAGCCTCCCTCGCATGTCGGCGTCCAACAATATGTTACTGGACTTAATATCTCGGTGAATAACAACCTGGTCCCAACCGTGGTGAAGGTAGTTAAGCCCCTCTGCCACGTCGACAAGGATACGACGGCGTTGCTCCCACCCTAGAAGCTTCTCGGGGTTATCGAAAACCCACCGGTTAAGACTCCCATTAGGCATGTAATCATAAACAAGCATAAGCTCGTTACCCTTTCTACACCACCCTCGCATTTGAACAAGGTTTTTGTGTTGAAGCCTCCCCATACTCGATATCTCCGCCATGAATTCCCGCAACCCTTGCTTCGAATCGTGGTTCACACACTTCACCGCAATCTGTGTCGTGTTCGGCAACGTCCCTCTGTACACTCTCCCGAACCCTCCCGAACCTAACAGCTTCTCCTTCCCAAATTCCCCTGTCGCAGAACTTAATTCCTCGTACGAGAATCTATGCGGCCAGTACTCCAGCTCCCAATCTTCGATCTCCTCGTCTTCTTCGTCTTTCCCTTTCTGGATTCGCCACCACAAGTAAAAACCACCACCGCATATAACCACAAAAACAACACAACCAACAACAATCCCCGCTATTGCGCCACCGGAGAGCGATGAAGACGACGATTCCGGTTCGAACACCGGTAGGTTTGTTGTGTTCAGCTCCCTCGCCGGCCCTGAATCGCTGAAGCTCCACGCCAGCACCCTCTGTGCCTCGATCCAGTTCGTTTTGGAAGCGGAAAACCCGACGTACATGTCAGGTGACACGTAGTTACCTATGGTAGGTACAGAATGTGAAAGCGTAGGCTTCAACGGGCGCGAAACGCCGATTGGCGCGACGGTCACGTTGAACACCAGATTCTGACCGTCGAAGTCGATCCAGGCTCGGATATTCTGGCCGGTGCGCATGCGCACCGGCACGAACTCCCCGGTGGAATTGTAGTAGCCGGCGGGGGTGGCGAAGGTGGATTCGATGTTGTTGAGGTCGATGCCGATGTGGTTATCGTCGATGTCGTTGAACTCAGGGTTCTGACCGGTGTCGAATTCGACGGCGACAAGGGGGAAAAAGGTGGGGGAGGTGGCGTTGGTGAATAGACCGAAGTACTGGCTGGCGAGGGCTCCAGGAGGGTCGGTGGTATTGCAGAGGACGAAGGCGAGGCCAAAGCCGGGACTGGTAGGGATTTGCGGCAAGACGGAGAAGACAAAAGAGGTAGAGAATGAAGCAATGGATAAGGATGAGGAATTGGAAGCGGTTTTTGCGATGGGAACTTTTGTGGGATAGAAGGCGCGGCCGTAAGAGTACTGGTTGGAGTCGTTGGTCATGCGGATCACCGAGGCGTCCACGCGAGCGTCTTTCACCAGAGTGAGGTTGGTGACGCCGGTGAAGGAGTTGAATAGAAAGTCCAAGCAAACTGAAGGAGTCGCAAAGAGTACGAGCTGAAGAAGAAGAAGAAGAAGAATAACCAACGACTTGCCGCCGGGAAATGAAATTTCACCGGCGACGGGGATTTTGGAAGGAGACATGGGTGGTTGTCCCCCTCTTAGGTCAAGTGTTTTTTGGGTAAGCTGAGGACATATATGGTTGGATTTTGTTTGAACGCTTCCTTCAACAACGTTGAATAATCAAGTTTTGGTTTCAAATAAATATCCTGTAACAAAATATGGTCTTATTTAAATTTCATCCAAAAACTAATGCTCATATTATTTAATAAGTAAGGAATGAGATTTTTGTTTGAAGATTATTGTTTTAAAAGAATGTTAATGAGACTTTTTAACTGATGTTGATAATTTAATAAAGAGTCACTGTAATAAAACTCAATTGAATGAGCTGGATGAGTGATGAAGGTTCCTCAAAAGAAAGGAGGAGTCAGCAGTCAGAGATGTAAATATGTATTATTTTTGAAAGTCCACTTGCGATGTCTACACTGCGAGAATGATGACGTTGGTTTCTTCTTATGATGGCTATTCCCAGAAGTATATGTTTCAAAACATGAAATTTCCACTGGATATTTCTTTTTTTCACATATCACCCTATAGCAAATATTTATGGAGATAGTATAATTTCTTTCCCTCGATGTCAATGAATTCTGCTGAGCTTGATGGGGTAGATGACTGCCGGAATTTGGTAACCGAATTTCGAACTGTTCTTTCTCAAGATAATAGAATGAGGAAAATAGTGAATTAAAATAAAAGTGTCAAAATTTTAAAATAAAATTTATAAAGGTAAAGTGTAGGATATAATTATTTAGAGAATTAAAAGTTTAGATAAAAACATATTTATAAATAAGTATATTTGAAAGAAACTCCACTTAGCAATCTTTGAAAATAAGAAAAATTTTATAAATAAAAAAATGTAAAAAAATGTAAGAAAGTAATATAAAGTATGTGATATAATTAAATTTTATTGAAATGTAAAAAATATATTATTTTAAAAATAAGTGTATGTAGTATATTAATTTAGAGAATTAAATATTTGAAGAAATAATTATTTAAAAATACACAAATTCAAGTAAATATAAATTAAAATATATATGTAAATATGACAAATTTATGAAGAAGAGAAATTAAATTGTAAAAAAATAATGGAAAGTGTGTTATATAATTGAAATTTTTAAATTGTGTATATTGAACGTGATAAATTAAATATTTATCAATTGGAGTATTTATTTTTTAAATAATGATGAAAAGGAAATAGAAAATATCATAAAAATAAATTTTTGAGGCAACAATATTCTAATTCATGCTTATAACAATGATGTTTATAAATATAAATAAATTTGAAATTTGTATAATAAATAAATTGAAAATTGATTCTGAGGTTTTATAATTGTAGGTTTAGTTTATATATGTTAATAATTTATTATGCTTATATAAGGTAATTAAAAATATATAATAGTAGAATGAATAAGAAAAGAGTTGAATATTTAGTTAAAAAGGATTTGAAATTTGATATAAATAGTTGTAAAGAAAATGAGATGAAGAAAAATGTAAATGAAATTAAATAGATACGAACTAAATTTAGATGTTTGTATGTGGTGATTGTCAATATGTGAAGTACCGTTTTAACTCACAAATTAATTTATTAGAAGTTTTTTTTTGTGTAAATCTTTGGTTTGGATAAAAAGTTTAATGTTGTCTCGTGATTGTTTATTTACATGTTTAGATTTTATAGAGTTGAATTATTTTTCAATGATTAATCATCTATGCAACATCAATGTGAGACTTCATTTCTATTGAATCATGCACAAAGTTTTGATTAACCACCTTAAACAAACGACGTTAGTTGACTTTTATTATTTCTTTGAGATATTTGTATTACAATAATTGGGTTACGTCCTGTAACAGTTGATGGAAAGACCAGTTGCATTAGTTGTCATTTTTCTTGAGTTGTTACATCTGTAAGTAAAATCGTAATCATTTAAAATTTCCATTATGATGTTGGGGTTTGTGGAAGATATTGGAGACACTTGGTTTATAAGTTATAATTTGTTTTGTAAATTTTGTATACTTAACATATAATTTAATGATTATATTAAAGGGAAATGAGATTTACAATTTATCATTTTGACGCACTCAATACATTTCACAAGATGAACCACTACACTTGCACAACCATAAATTACAACACCACAAGATTAAAAGTGCAATGTGTTCACTGTCACTACGATTGAAAGTGTCAGACAATCTTGTACACCAGATAATAATATTGGGAGATCCGAAAGTTGAAAAGAGTCCATACCTATGCTATGACTTTAATTTCACATTATCATAATAGGTTAGGTCACGCATAATTTCACAACATATTTGTAAACTTATCAACGTTGACTCATCTACCCCAAGTGTTAATATTATTGACTATATCAAGTCCTCAATAAGATTACATATAGAAAAGCTTGGTTGGCAAAGCAACATGTCATTGAAAGTATGTATGACAATTGAAAAGAATCATTCCACAAATTACCCAACCTACTGCAAGTCATCAAAATTTGTTTTTGGTTTAAAGTACTGATTGACCACACAAGCAGCATCTTCTAGCTAGAAGTTACTCCAATACAAAGTCTACTTCAAAATATTGGTTTCAACCTTCAAATCATGCATTGATGGGTTTTGATTTTGCAAACCACTAATACAAGTTGATGACACATTCTTAGATGACAAATACAAAGATACCCTACTAGTCACGGTTCCACAAGAGGAGAGGAATAACATACTCTACATCCCAATTGCTATTGTTGAAAGTAAAACTGTAAATGCTTAGTTTTTTTCTTAAAAAACCTAAGAAGGTACGTTACACCTCATAAGGGCTTGTACTTAATTTTTGATCGCTACTACATCATTCATGTTATGTACACAAGAGATGAAACTAGATGAACTAAAGATAACTATATGCATGTGTACTGCATTTGACATATTGTACAAAATTTCATGAGATGTTTCAAGAATGCAGACTTAAAAAGAACCGTGTAAAAATGGGAAGCACTTTTATTTTCAAAAAAAAAAAAAAAAAACTCTCTTCCATGTTATCCATTCTATCTTAATTTTTTTACTTCGATATGTAGCATACAGAGTGATTGGGCCTTAAGTCAATTACTACTACAATCTTATAAAGAAAGTCAATCCATAAGCAACAAACTGGATTAACAAAATCCCTACACATAAATGGACACTTGCATGGAACAAAGGCAAAAAAATGAGGTCACTTGATGTCCAATTTATTTGAATCCATAAATTCAATCCTAAGAAACAAGAAATGTCTCTAGCCACACACACAAGATACAACAAATTTCTCAAAAAAAGATGAAAAGAAATCACCAAATAATTAATTAATGGTGATCATATATTTTGAAGTTACATAAAAAATACTACAAAATGCTCATTAAAAATCAAACACTCCATAGGGTGTTTTGAATTTAAAAGAAGGATTAATGGAAGAGATAGTTAACCCAAAAAAGTTTGACCAATAAAAAAATTGATCATTAGACTTTGTGAATGATAGTATAATTGTGAGAAGTTCCATAAATCTAATTTGTTGTATTAAATCAAATAGGAAAAAAATAAGAAACTAAAATAAAGCTTGGAAATAAAAATAATACTTAAGCAAATTACAACACAACTTATTCATGGTAACAGCATGGTACAAAAAAACAAATCAAGTTAAGGATGAAGGTAAATTATTTTGAAATATAATGTTTATTTATCGAGATTTGATAATGATTTTTACTTTAATTTTAAATCTATTTTAATTTTAATTTATATTTTAAAATTTAATTTTATATAAAATTATTTTTAAACATTTATACAATAATTATGAATTTTCCACTCATTTCTTTATATTTTCTTTTAATTTAAACAACATAAAGTATTTATCCTTTCAAAAGAAATAAAAGACAATTAATTAATACTTGATTTGAAGATATCTCCTTCTCTATAGTGTTAGCACGGAGACAGAAAAACAGTCAGAATGCTTTATAAATTTCTCTATGTCTAACTGGTGAAGATAGAGTTGGCTATGTAGGCTAGTTGGTCTAAACAATAAATAGGTTTAATTTAAATATGCTCATAAAGTCTGTCCCATCTAGTTCATGATTAAATGTTTCTATTTACGAACCAAAAATAAAAATTCTAAACAAATAAAAAAATCATGTTTGTTTTCCTTTTTTTACAATTAATGTGTATATTTTCTTAATTTTTGATTGATTAACTACAAAGTTGAAATATTGAAAGCCTTACATGAGCTTAGCTAGTACACATTTTAAATAAACAATGTCTATTCTTTCTAATGTAAACATTGGTGTATTTATGATACATATAATATCTTTTCCTAATTAAACATGTAAAATTTAATAAGTAATCTTGTTATATTTTTCCCGGATAGTATCACTGTAGTGCAAATTTTATAAGTAATTTTGTTATATTTATATCAATAATTTTCTCCTACTATTCACATTATTTTTTACATTAAACTTTTGTTATATATAGAGATTATATTACACTTAAGACTTTATATACTAGTGTATAAAGATTTTTTAGTATTAGTTAAAAATCTGATATAGATACGTATGACATAGAAAATATTAACTTTTTGTAACTGTCTATGTTGATTGTGAAATTAATTTATATAAGAAGTTAAATCTTTTTAAAAGTCTTTATTTATTTCCTGTCTTTATAGTTTAAAAATCTTGTATTCCATAGTGTTAGCATAATAATGACTCACATTGGTGAGCGACATTGTCTTAGTGACAATTTCATAGTAGAAAGTAATGTTCTTGCGGCGGCGGCGATCTGAGGCAGTGGTTTCGCAACGGTTTCTCATGGTGGCAATCTTACAGTGGTCTCATGTTAATAGTTTTGTGATTGCGAAAAAAAGAAAAAAGTGAAAACTGATGTAAGCAAAAATAAAAAGTATAAAATAGGTGATGAAGAAAGAAGTGATTGAACACAACAGTAAAATCTTAGTAATATTTTTTATATTTGTTTTAATTTGAATTGATATATAAAATATTTTTTTTTACCAAATAAAACAGTAACCAACAAAGACAATTGAAATTATCACTAATATGGTAGAAGTATTAAAGATGAATATAATTTAGTATATATGGGTAGAAATAAACTTCTTTTTTCAGAAACAAAATGTTTAAGAAGAATTTTATATAAAAGAGAATCTATAGATATGTTAGAGCTTAGAAAACAAAGCCATCGGATACGATATTTTATCAACAGCAAAAATCAAATAAATGACAATATACTTAAATGAAAAACAATATTTTTTTAATAAGAATTCACTACTTAAAATTTAATTAAGCATTTTACCTATGTTTATTTTATTCCTAGTCTTTGATTATGCGAATGATGATAATGAGTTCTTCTTTGTTATTGGGCATCATGTTTTTCTATAGATGAATTCCTTTCTCAACGTATTGGGCCTTGCTGGGATCTAATGGTAACTAAATTTTGGGCTTAAGAGAATGCTGATCTTTCAACACATCGAACACTTACACTTATACAAGGCAACAATATTTATATTTATATTGGTACTGGTGTGTGATTTTTCATCAACCCCGAATTTTTACTCTAGAAATTAGCACACATTAAAATGTTATTAATTGTAATAATACATAAACAACTTGTAGTGCTGTATTGTTGTTCTACATTTTCGAACTAGAGAAAAAATATTTTACATTTATAATAGTTATGTACCAATTATTGATCTGATTAATTTAAGCAATTTGTAAAAAAAGACTTGCATGTAATTTTTTTTTATATAAATATCTGTCGAGGTTTATTAGTCCAAAGAAATTTAAGCTATAATCTAAGCACTCAAATCTTAGAATAACAGCAACCAACTCCTCAAATTAAACAATAGTTTCATTATCAGTGTAAGGATATGGGCTGGCGGCCTATTTTTTTTTCCTCCTTCCTCTAAGCTTGCAATTGCTTCCTGCACCCCTTAATTTGAATCTGCGCCTTCATAATTTTTTAAAATGATTATTTTACCTTTTTTAAAGTGATTTCGAGATTATTTGTTCTGAAATTTTTTTCAGAATATGTTTTCCATAACCTAATAAAATTTTCGAAACAAGATATCTAGAATAAAATTTATAGAATGCATAATACATTTTAGAGTAGGATTTCCGGACAATTTTTTTAGAATGTGTATAATACCTTTTAAAATATGTTTTCTGAAAATGTGTTTTAGAATAAATTTTCCAAATCATATGAAATGTGTTCCAGAAATAAATTTTCAGAACAATATTTTTTTTTTCTTCTTTTTCAATCGTGATGGTGTAGCGGCAATAACAGTGATGGGTGCAGTGGGAGAGAAGCAAATGGGGTAATTTAGTCATTTTACCCAAAGATTAAGATACAGGTTAATAATGGGGGTGCAGGAAGTAATTGCATTTTTATCATCTATTTTTTTTTTTCCTTCTTCTCACTTATGCTTCTTCAACTTATGTTTCTCACCACCTCTCTTCCCTTCAAACTTCTCTTTTCATTTCCGATTTCTTTTCTTATATTTTCCAAGAACAAATCCTATAATAAAAAAGAAAGCAGAGTTAAATGTATTTCTATATGATTATAACTCAATTTAAAGTAAGTTCAATTTTTTTTCCTAAGGTTTTTTTACTCTTAATTTTAGCTTTACAAATGTAAATGTTTTGAAATTGTACCCACTTTGTAAATTATGAAATAATATTCTCTCAACTAGTTAACTATTTGGTTTGGTTTTTTGTTGTTTTAGTGATTTTTAAATTAATTCCTATTTCATTCTAAATTATGTATTGTTATCGATACTAAAATTGTTGCCATTGTGTTTTGAGATATTTGAATTATATAATTATAACTGTATTTTTGTTGATTTTAAACATGATCTTGAGACTATGTAGCCAAATTGGATTATAACAGTGATAGCTTTCAAGCTATTTTTATATATTTCTATTATCTTAGTCATATTTTTTAAAATTTTGGATTGATTAATTGATTTATAGTATAAAGATATATTTTTTATGAATCATAGGTGGAGAATTTTAAACGGTAAATAAAGAATAATATTTATATTTAAGTTTAGTTTTAAGTTATAAATATAAAAATAATTAGTTTCATCACTCACTTTTTAACTCATTGACTTTTTAATTTTTATACTCATCCCTCTAAATTTATTATAGAAATAAATAAATTGTCAAAATCAATTTTCACAATTTTAGGGAGAAGTCAATCCAGTTTTCAACAAGTCATATAATATTTAAGTGTTTAATTATTTAATTATCTCTATGATCGATAATAGTGGATGTGTTTTATTATACTGTTAAATAATTTATATGAATTTTTTTCCATTGTTAGTTTATCTTGTTTGTGATTGTTTTACAATTATGATAAGTGTTAAAATGTGCGAACAAATAATAATGCCTCCAGGACAAAGATAACATTAGTGACAATGTTCTTCTCCTATGTTCTGGAACTTTTAAATTATTTATTTTTGGAAAATGTGTAGTTAATATAATTTCTTTTATAAACACGTATGTATAAATATTATATTTTTTATTTATAAATATTGAATATTTATGCAAATATTTATTTATATTTATATTCATATTATTAATTATATTTACAAAACTCTTTACCAGTTTGAAACCAATTACTATTGGAATCCAGTATTCATACAAAAAATATATAAAATAAATAGCAAATTAGACATAGTTTACTCCTTTCTATATAATGTCTAAGTGAAAATCAAGTATAATGTTTAGTAATGATAGAAATAAGTAAGGTTAAAGCTGACTTTATTTTAAATAAATTTAGTGTTAGTTTTAACGTTTGATTATTTGGCACAAGACATTTAAGTAAATTCATGTGTTTATATAGATTAATAAATTTAAACTAATAAAAAAATTAATAACTATTTTTATTCATACCTTATGTTTATTATAAAAATATATTTATATTTATTTAAAAAACATAAAACTCAAATGACTTTTGTATAATTTAGGACTTTATTTTAGTTAAACAATTGAAAACAAACTTAATTTAGCTGTAAAAATATGATACTCCGACTGTATACCATGCTTTTTAACACAGAAATTATTTTAATCTTATCAATGAATAATTTATAAATATTTTTATAGGTCTCCTTTTTATTATTTGATGTCTGTAACAGAGACAAAACATACGACTTTCAACTTTTGATAAAGATAAAACTTTTTAAAAGGCTGACGCTGCTGGTTCGCCATCCTAGGTTATCAGCCAAGTAAAATGAACACCTGGCAATGTGTGGCATGTTCTATATTGCCACGTGTCGACAACCTTAGCATATTACTAATTATATAATAAAATAATAAAACTTTAGATAATATTTTTTCTAATTTTCTTTATTTGCTCAATCTATCATATATTTATGTTGGGGTTAAATATATAACTATAAACTATTTATTTAATTAATATAAATATACTAATATAAATATACTAATATAAATAAAAAATCAAATCAATATATATAAAATAACAGGCTTTCTAAATTATTTTACGTGGTTCAATTCAGAACATACTAATTTTATGTTAAAGTTAAATACATAAACATAAATCAATCCAGAAAACTTTATAAAAGATTTGACAAATTGTATATACAAGTATCAGTTTTGTGAATAGTTTTTAAAATAAAATTATATATTAAATGAATATTTTTTAATAAATTTAAATTACTTTATCTTAAGTTATTTATGATAGACAATTTCAACTTGCAAAACCTATAATTTATTTGTTTGCGATGTTTAGATTGAAGACTTTTGTGTTTTAATTATAAAAAATATCTAATATCATCTGGATGAGGGAATATTTTATATACACTTTTCCAACAAAATTTGTCTTATATAATTTAGACGAATAAAACAGAAAAATAAATAGCAAGACGAAAAAAATTTAACTTTGTGAGTATTTTTTCCATATGACTGATTGAAAAAAAAAAACATTTGAAATATAAAACTTATAAATTATATATGGCTCGGTAAGTTAATGAATTTAGTTTCAAAGTATATAACTAGATTTTGAAAATGCACTTCTAAATTGATACAATCATTAATTGAACTTAAGTGACTGTACTTGAACTTTTCATAACAGGAATTCCAATTTGTAAATTTCATATCTCCCTTTTACTTTAAAATGTTTTTAAGTGGCTTTAATGTCTATTTTGAGATTTTTTTTCACATGGATTCAAACAAAGCTAATTTTAGATAATTTTGTTGAGTACAATTTAATTTATGAATTTTACATTGAATGATGTTTGTTCAAATTTTGATTAGAATACTTTTGAGATTTATATTTTTTTATTTTTGTAAAAATAGAGAATAACTTAAAAGAAATTCAAAAAATTAAAAAATGTTTTTAATTTTTGCGAACACTACTATAAAAAAAAGACTTTTAACAATGATTAAAAACAACATATAATAATAATTTTAAAAATTTTATTAATTTTAATCATTATTAAAATTCAAACAATATGATGATGATAGTTGCACCCAATATAAATATAACTATACAATGACTATTGTGAGAAAAATCAATGTCAATTAGTTGACATAATAAAAAAATTAGGATGAGATAAGTGGTAGAACTTTTTTTTTTTTCTCATGGAGGTAATATAATAATATGATTGTTATTTTTTTCTGGAGAATAATTATTCTTCTTTCCAAGATACAATTATTCTTCTTCTTATCGTAGAAACACAATTGTTGCTATATTCTTCTTCTTATGAAGATACAACATGGCAGCTGTACCAATACAACACTAACGACATAATCTTTATACTTCTTCTTATTGAGGCATAACAACAATGACACAACGTAGATACTAATTATTGGCTACATATTGGACCACAAAAAAGTGTCAACATTGTGCAGGAAAATAATAAAAAAAACTGGAAGTAAAACACTTTTGTGAGGATTTAACCAAACTTTCAACTATGATTGTTTATATAATTATTTCTATTACTACACCTTTTCGAGAAAATAGTTATTAAGAAACTGTTTTTAACAAAATTTAATAAATAATTATATTTAAACTAAATAAAAAGCTTCAAAATTTATTTTATGTCATTGTAGAGATAAATCATTACTCTTTACAACTCATCAAACAGATTCAATTCTTTGTCATGAAAATATTTAAATAACCTTTAATTACATATTATTTTTAACTCTAGTAAGTATTAGAAGACTCACAATAACTATTATATAATACCGTGAAAAAAAATCAGTAATGAAATTAGTGTAGGATGTCCGTGGTAAGTTAATTACTTTAATATAATAGATATTTAAAACTTATTCTTTTTATACAGAATTCAAGAAAAACTAGGAAATTTTAAACAAAATGACAATATACGAAAAAAGATTCATTCAATGTGTCGTTTAAGTCAAACCGACCATAAAAGTCAATCTTAGTATCATCTAAGTTTCTTCTACAAATGATAAGTAAACATAAAATGATACCTAATATGGTGTCATCTAAATTTTAACTTTCAAACTTAAAAGAAAATTTCTATTTAAAGTATCAAATGATACTAAAAAGTATAAAATTTATACTTCTAGAAGTATAATAAAGTCTAGTTTTAAAATATTTTTTTAAAAATTACTTACAAATTAGTATAAAAACTATGAGAAATAAAGTTGGGAAGTTTTAAACAATAAAATTATGAAAATTAGGTATCAGACGAATGAAAAGATTAACTTCCTCTATATTTTATTGAAATTATAGTCTAAATGAAAAATAAAGAGGAAGAGAAGAATGTAGAGTCTCTAAATGAAAAGCAAAGAAGAGGATAATGTAGATACCCACTAAATGAGATAGTACATATATTGAATGCAAAACCAAAATGAAGAGAAGAATGGGAAAGCACAGTAATGTAAATAAATAGTTGAATCAAACAATAAAAAAAAAGTATAAAAACATCATCATAGCTCAACTTTGTTTGTAATAAAATCAGAAAGGAGAAGAAAAATGATGAAACCCAACAACAGAGTGAAAGAAACAATTGAAATAAGTAATTTACTTAGCAGAAATCTCAAGCAAAATAATTAAATCAAATTTAGTGAAACATATAATTTTAAAATGATATGTTGTACGATGAGAGAATGTTTAAAAGTACACAAAACTTGGATTTGTGGAAACGTGTCAAACGAAGATAGACAATTTCTTTATCATTTGAATAGTGTCTTGATTCAAAATCAGTTGGCTTTGCAAAAGACAGAAAAACTAAATCTTTAGACAAACATGCAACAAAGGTAAATATTATTTTGTCAGTTACACATGTATTATTTTTCTTGTATAGATATAGATATCAATACAAACGCAAATACACCCAACCAAGAAAAAGGGATAAATTAAATTCTTTGTTCTGTGTGGTGTGTTTGATGAGTGAGAGTGAGAAGCATGTGAGGTGCATACTGAGACAGCAGCATGTGGAACCGGGTCGGTTTATATTAAATCATTAAATTACACGCGTCGCAAACACACGAAATCAGGACAAAACAAAAGCTTACACTAATGCGTGCATTGTGTGTTGGGATGTGATGACTCGTGAGGCACTGAGAAGATGTTTGAGAGACCGAGTGAATCTTTTGGTAATGTCGTAACAGTGTTTGATTTCGTAACTCATCGTAACCATTTTGGCAAGTGCCTACTTATGATGTTCGTCGTCCAAACTAATTTCGCTAATTTGGGAATTGAAAAAAGGATGCGGGGACATGAAGCGTCACACGTTTAAGATGGCTCTTTGATGTTAGATGTTTTGATTTTATTGAACTGAGATAAGGACAACACCATGCAGGCTCAGTGTCTCTGTTTCCAAGGTTGTCACGACGAGCTCAATCTAGATGTTTATGTGTAAAAAAATAATAATTAAATGAAGAAATATAAAATAAAAATTTCAAACATCTTTAATGAGATAAGTTGTTAATGTTTTTGAAATGAAGATGTCTCATATAGAAATTTGTATAACAGTGCATATGTTTTTTTGACACATGAACAATTTACAGCCAACTGAATATATATTGCCTAACATGATAGATAAATAAAAGAATCTGTTTTGAGTCATAGATTTTAGTGTGTTTGTGGTCATAATTGAAGGAGGATTGTGCTTTCACTTCGGATCCACCAGAGTGAAAAGTGTGAAAATAAAAAAACATTTTTAAAGAGTGTATAAAGTCTCATATCGGCCTAACTCATGTTAGATTAAGAATAATTTCTAATAACTAAGCTAAAAGAATGGATTTAATCTAAGTGATATACTTAACTACAAGTATTCAGCAACGTTTATATAACAATTTACTTTTATTATTACATGCAATATACTCCTTTTTAAGAGTAAATAATTCGTTTTTTTTTGACAATTTTGGGGTATAGTTTTCTTGTGAGTGCTGGATTAACTTTTTCTCTCTCTTGTTTTCCTACGCAAATTAATGAATTTTTAATCTATTTGTAGAATACTTTTTGAATTTTATTAGAAAGGGGAAAAATATAAGTTCTATTTTCACTTTTTAAATATTTCATAAACCTTTATATTCTTCATTTAATATGATTTAACATAAAAGTCTTTAGTTATAACTTTTTTTATTTTAATTTTTCATGCTTAACTAATAATATATTTCAGTAAATATACATGATCTAAAACTTTTCATTCTTAAATTTGTTTTCTCACAATTAATAACAAAATATTAAATAAATATCAATTAAAAAGGGATTAGTTAACAAATCATCCGAACATATTTAAATATATTAAACAATTTGATATATTTAAAACAAAACAAATTAGATAAATGTTATATATATAATAATATTGCAAAATAAATATATTAGAAAATTAATTAAAAATAAAAATACGTGATAATCTAACAAAATTCAATTAATTTATATAAATCAATTGAATTATTTGATAATAATAAAAATTAAATACATCCATGGTTTAGTATTGACACCAAAAGTATCAATAAATACTTAATGACTATACAAATTTTCCAATAAAGTATAGGTTTTGAACATGTAAAACTAGTCCCTCCATTCAATCACATGTGATAATTATGATAAGGTAACTTTTTGCAGTCTCATGTAACTCTCAATGTACTTTCATCCTACAACAAGTAACATGATTTTTTTTTATAGATTTTTCATTTGATACTTGTTTATATTATCAATAAAAGTCAATACTCACACTAACCTCATGAAAATGTATTACCTACTCAATAAATATCACTCATAATTATTAGTAATTTCATCTTAATCCATAACATTGTCATTTTTCACCAAACATAGTAATTAAAACTATAAAATGTAACATTAACCAACATGAACATATTCATGTAAACGTTAAATAATTTAAAATATTACACAACACAATTCTTTTAAATATTAAGATTAAATAACTAAATTAAATTTTTCCTTTTTGGAAATTCTGTTCACTAGGATTTTCAAATATTTTTGTTGTCTCAATTTTGTTGAATAAAATATTTTTATTCAGTGAAACTAAGCCATTTCATGTTGCCTTTATTTTGCTAGGAAAAATTCATACAATTGTATAGTCATATTTATTGTAATCCATTAGACAAACTTCAATTAGTTTAGTAAATTATGCAAAAAAATTTACATGTAACACTTATCAATTCAACCCAAAATCAACATTGACATCTCAAATAAAAACCAAATTTAAACATTCCAACTAACACGTAACTTAAACATCAAATTTTCACTTTTACCAATCAAATGATAATTTTTTCACATGTATAAAAAACTAATCCCAACTATAAGAACACCTACAATAACATATTTACCTTTTCAAATGATCCCTAAGCATTAATTTAATTAAAATCAAAATTAATTTCTTTTACATGGAATTGCTTTGTTCTTTTAAGGTAATTGAACTCTCAAGGAGATAGTTACTAAGAAATGCTAAACATCCGCGAGCTAGTGAAAAGTCAAAATAAGAGAGGAAATAAAATTTGAATACAAAATTAAAAGTAAAATCAATTATGAGTATAATTAATGGAGTAAAATAAGTAAAAAGAAAGTGGAAATCAAAATATAATATTATCTTTATCATTGTTGCATTTAACAATAAGTGTGGATTGAGTTCCATTTATTGCAAACATAAATTTTTTTATCAATTGAGAATTTTCTTAAAACAAGTAGCTATTCATTAAGAGAATAATATATACCAAACATGCATGAAAGGTCTCAAACTATGTATATCTGTAGTTTCTTCTTTTTGTATGAAGCTTTGCATACCTGAGTCTCAAAATCTAGACAGGTAAGTGTGCTGATAGTCTATCTTTAAATCTATTGATCCATTAATGACGATGAAGAGATAAGAAAGATGAATGATATCTTATTTTTATAACTAAGAATACGAGCTCCAACAGTTAATATTGATTTAAATCACAATCTAGGTCAATAATAAGTTATATGTTTTATTACAATAATATAATTAACCAAACAAAACACTAAAATATAAAGAATAAAAATAATAGGATTTAATTATTGTGACTTAATTACAATCTAAAAAAAAAAAAAACATATTACACTCTAGAAAGACATAATACTAATACTACATGCCCTAAAGAATTTCCTAATATCTTGAATGCTACTCAGTTACATATTTTACCATAGATTTCCAATATTTATTTTATTTAGTAAATGCTCTAAAATTCCAAAACCGACCACTAAAAAAACTCGTTTATCAGAATGTGGATTTTAGTTGGTCTAAATTTTAAAATGATAAACACTACTTATTTCCAAAAATATAATTATGTATTTTGAAATAAATGACACCTGAGTAAAAGGAATTTCCAAATGAAAGGTTTATAAAGAGATCTAATATTAATTATATTTGGGAAAACAAAGCCTAACATATTCAGGGTATTTTTAAATCTGATTCTTGGATTTTAAGAAGTGAATGGTCGTTTTTAAATATTTGCCCCTTCTACTTTTATCATGAATTATATTTTTCTAAATAAATTAACCATAATTTGATATAATGTCATCCAAAACAATTTTTTTATCGTTTTAAAATATATACTGACTCCATAAATAAAGATTTTTTCTTAAAAACATAATTAACCGCTTTTAATATATCAATCATTTTTTATGCATAAGATTCAAATTCAAACATGGTATATTTATATACATGTTATTTAATTTTAAAATTTGATATTAATGTATTGATGTCTAATAAAATAAAATTTTCATTATTACTGGAGACATTTACTTTAAATATAAGTGATACAATACATTATAAACAAAGTAGTATAGTTAAAGTGAAAAAAATTTAAATTATAAAATAAATTCAAATTTAAATTAAAAAGACTAATTAATTCAAATTCTGTTTTCATAAATAAATAAATAAGATAAAGTAGAATTGAATGAGTTTTTGTTAAATATTTGAATCAAATATTGAATAGAATAAAAAAAATCAATTTTTGATTATCACCACCAAATATTCTCCCTTAACTTTTTTTCAAGTAAAAGGGAAAACGCGGGGTATACCCCCTAAAGAAAAAAAAAAAAGGAAACGTAGGGTCTTCCTATTTTCGATGTTATGATTATTCCCTGCATCTGCCTATAAATGTCGATGAAACTCACAAGAGTTTTCAGGGACCAACGCTCATACACACCCAAATTACCAAACTTTCTTGTAACACTCAGCCATGGGATCTAAACTCCCTCATAATAATAACAACAGTAACAATACTATTAAGTTCCTCTGCAGCTACGGCGGCAAGATTCTTCCTCGCCGCACCGACGGCATCCTCCGATACTACGGCGGCCACACCAGAGTCCTCGCTCTCAATCCTTCCACTTCATTCTCTGGTCAGTAACTCTTAATTCACATCTTCAATCTCATCAAGGACTTCAATTGTTGATAAAATAAATTTTGATGAAGACTCATTTTACTTATGAAAACTCAATTTTATCACTTAAAATTATATTTTCAGATTTTTAAATTTTGATGTTTTAAAGATTTAAATAACTGTGAATTACATTTTTGAGAATTTAAATAATTATGTACAGTCTTTCTTTAATCTCTCAATATAATACTAATTTTAATTTCTATAAAATAATTGGAGACGCGTGTGCTTATACTTTAGTGTTTTGTAGAGTTGATGAAAAAGATTAGCGAGCTGTGCGGTTCGCCGGCGACACTCCGGTGTCCATTGCCAAATGGAGACTTGGACACCTTAATTTCCGTCAAAAACGACGAAGATTTGGTGAATATAATTGAGGAATACGATCGAGCTTCGTCTTCCTTACCTCATCGGTTGAAAATCAGAGCCATTCTTTTGCCGCTAAACAAATCCTCTCCTTCTCCGTCTTCTTCGTCCAGCGCCTCTCACACTCCGCCCGATTCGCCTCACTCCTACGCCAGTGTTTCCCCGCCGTGTTCTGAGACTCACCGGTTCGGTTGCAGGAATTTCTCGCCAACTGCGTATTCCATAGGCCTTCGTAATGGAGCGGCGAAACCCGCCGTACTCCGCGGCCCACCGTTTCGGCTGCCAGAATTGCTCGCTGATTCTGTATTTTATCGGCGTCGGTAACGCAGCGCAGAAGGATGTTAGGGTACATGGACATGTTCGTACCAGTTTTGTCAAATTAAAAAATATATGTAAAAAATAGGTTTTTTAGAAATGAATTTATGTATAAAGTAATAATTAAATTTTTTGAAAACTATATAAGAAATTTCATTACGAATTAACTTCATTTATTAAAAAAAAAATTTATGTATTATTTTAAAAGTTGCTATACAGAACCCGTCCAAATAAACAAAGAATTTAACAGAAGTCCAAAATTGCTTTAGCCTGTCTAGCTTCAATGATTATGAATTGCTATGATCAAAGTTACTTTTGCAGAAAAATTTGAAATACTCCTTTAGATTTTGAAAATAGTGATAATTAAAATGACGCTGAAGAATCTAAAAATGATGGATGGAAAGTTAAACCCTAAAAACATATGGCAGTTTTTTTTATATGGAGGACCCAGATAAAAATTAAGATTTGTACAAAGCACCTACATCTATTTTTCTAATAGGATTAACTAATCATTAGTGATTTATGAAATAATATTGTAACACATCAAAAATATTAAAATAATATTAATTATAAGATGAATATATATATATATATATATATATATATATATATATATATATATATATATATTTATTTATTTTCATTAACTATC
>Ga0099824_1003006_pt1 | contig 24674 bp, 7 predicted proteins | sample SiratrowhiteBW_FD_76837 | JGI IMG/M metagenome (GOLD analysis project Ga0099824, IMG submission 76837) | Root nodule microbial communities of legume samples collected from California, USA - Siratro white BW | ecosystem: Host-associated > Plants > Roots > Nodule | place: USA: California...
GGAAAAATATATATAAATATTTGTTAGATATGAATATTTTATGTTAAAAAAATAAATAAAAAAAAGATATATATATATATATATATATATATATATATATATATAATTCAAGAAAACATAATAAAAGTATCTTACATGTGTATGTTATTTAAACGAGTATTTGATTTATATTAGATGTATTTTATTAAAATAGAACAATAATATGAATTATAAATATTCTTTTCACAACAGAATGAGATAAAACACTCTCATATTAGTCAAGTAGGTTGCCTCCCTATTTTAATATCTATATTAATAAAATACTCTTACTTAAAAAAGCATATAATTCACATATCCATATTTTCATTTCATGAATCTAATTTCCATAAAGTGACTCACATCACTTTTATGTGTAGTGACAATTACTATAATCATTATAAGTGTGTTTATATTTATACACATATAACATAAAATAAAAGTTATACTATTATCTTCTACTTACATTATGATATTATAAATTCAACACCAAACAAAGATTGAGTAAATAGTTTCGCAGGTATCAAACTCAAACAATTAAGCTTTATTACAAAAGTCAACGATCAACACATAATTATATAACAATATAATCACCTACCACAAAAAATGCGAAAATGGACCACTCTATTTAGTATTTTTTTTTTCTAATTAACCCTTCATCCTCTTAAATAAGACCCTAACTCAATACAATATATGTTTTGAATGCACATTTTTTTTACAACCAGATATCATGCTTGCCTATCCAAAACCAAATCCAAAATTTAAAAAAGATTGAATTAGTTTTAACAACTTCTTTATCAAAGGTTATAATAAACAATGTCTATCAAAATCCTAGTTAGACAATTACAACATATACATCCACAACCAGTTCAACCACTAAATGCAACATCAAACAAAATATTAAAATACAAAAAAGCCTATCAAATTATAGAATATTGATATAAACAACTTATCACAAAAAAGTTACAAGTTTTGATCTTTACATTCTCACCACCACCTCTTTTCTTCTGTTCTAATGTTTGAGCATTCAATAGGAGGTTGATTTCAAACACCTTCACTATGATAGGGTTAGGATTTGCCTATGCACTACTTATGACTGCAAACACTAAGAATCTTCACTTACCTTACTTATAAAAATCCGACTTTAAAGACAATAAATACAAACAAAAATGCTAGAGAGTTGAAAATTTGGGACAAAGGAAAAAAATTAGAACAGGAGAATGAGAGAGGGTTTTTGCAAAAGGGAAAAATCAAAAAGCCAGAAGTAAGAAAAGGGAAGAATACATGATTTATTGAATCTTACATCACCTCAATAAATATTGACTAATTAACCTTAACCTCTTAAAAACTAAAGAGTCATTGTGATCATATTAATAAAAAATTAATATGTTTACTTCAATTAACTCAAACACAAATTTATTATATTTTAATATTTTTTAACATTTGTGTATTGTTTTATTATTTAATTTGAAATATAATCTTAAACATATAAAGTATTTTATATCATAAAATCTTATAACCAATTAATTCATGGAATATTTAAACATTACATTATCCAATATAATAGTCAAATCCTAAATTTAACCTCAACACTAATAATTACTCGAAGGTGAGGAGTTATGTATAATAACCTTAATGCTAATAGTTTTTTTTAGGTTGAGAGATTATATAGTATTTTGTATATGTCTGATTCACATCAACTTCCAACTTCAATTTAATGCTGAAGTTACTAAAAAAATAAAGGTCTGTGTAACATTTAATTATTTGACAACTCAGTATAAATTTTGGATGATATATTGAATTAAGATAACTCAAGGTATTAACCAAACTATCTAACTATTGATTGCCATGCAAAATTGTATTATTTACTTAAGGTATTTGTGACTCTATAGCAAGAGAAGTTGCAAAGGATACCTCAAAAAGTAAGATTGAAAAATAGTTATTATAACCTATGCTCAGAAAATAGTAACTAACACTTAAAAATCTCATTTTCTAAGATAATATTAAAAAAATACTTAAAAGAACTTATAAATATGACACAATTTATAAGGGACAAAATTTACAAAATTTGCAAATGTGAAATAATTATAAAATTTTAAACAGTAAATACTCAATGTTATATTGAACAAGAATAGGATTAATTCTAAAACAAAAAATAAAAATAAAAATTCCTACATATAGATTCCACAAAATTATCAAATTAGTACGTAGGACCACAAGTGACAAAAGTTGACGAAAATAAGTTTTCATTTTTCACTAACGTGACTACTAATAATGTTAATTTTTTTTAATTTTTATAATATCTACAATCGACAGAAAATGCAAAAAGATTTATACGGTGAAAATATCTAGTGACACCATACTATGGGTACTGAGAAGAAGAGAAAATTGAAGTTTTGATGGGTTAGCAAATAAATTGGCATTACTTCTATATTAAACAAAGCTGACTAAAGAAACATGCAGTTTATTATATTTCAAGCTTGTGAAGAATGTCTTTGCGGCGCTGTCACCATCCCACAGATGCTCATCACTTTATGGAATCTACTCCGTTCGATCATGACAATGACCGCATTCTTCACCGTTGGATTGTAGTGTAAGGTCCACATAAGCAACTGATACGACACGTGCGGGCCCATTGGTTTTGGGCCCGTGACAGAAGATTCCGGAATCTGGACCAGTTGTTGGTGTCGATGCATTCAAGAATTGTTTGAATTTCAATTCATATTCAAACCAACATTAGGTATTTATTTATGACTAGGTTAACGTATTTCTTTAAAAAAACATTTTTTCAATATTTTTTAAAATAATAATAGAGACATTATATTTATTTTATTTTTTATTTAACAATTTTACATAATAAATAATTTCGTTGTGGTTGATTCTAGAACAACGTTAAACTAAATTACCTTAATAAATGGACTACCATGACAATACTTATTAACTACTAGATAAATTTTGTCATCCTACATGATCTTACACTATATTCATTCTATCCCTTTAATAACCTCATTAGGCACTGTTCTTTAAGGTATGAATGGTCAATAATAGAGGAGAGAATGTGGTTAAAGGGAGGGTGGTGTCCTTAGTAGAGGCAGTTAAAAGAGTTGGTCTTTGACGATTGAGGAATGAGTACTATCAGTAAAGGGAGGGATGATCTAGTTAGCAAAAGTGACAGTGTGGATAGTAATTTACTACTACCATGGTGCAAATAGCAAATATGTAGACTAGGTTCTTTCTCTACTCTAGTCCAATATATTAAGGCTTTTGATTAAGATTAATTGCGTTCAAGGCCAATCTCAAAATAAGGGCACTAACGGCTTTGTTATTCCCAACACTGTATTTTAGACAAATTTACTATCTATAGAAAGTGTTTTTAGTTTATTGATTAATACGAGATAATAGATAAAAAAAAAGTATATAATAGGATAAGGATATTATATGATAAAAGCAAGAAAACTATAATCACTAACTTATATTTTTACAAAGTAGACAAATTATAAAAATATAAATTATGCACAATTATATTTTATTTATATGGCTTATTTTTATATTATTATTATTATTATTATTTATATAATATTTTAAAATTATAACTAACACTTAAAAATTATTTATTAAATTTTAATATATTTTAAAACTTAATATGATTTAGATTCTCATGTCTTATAAATATCAATACATGTAAAGTAATACGTTAATACAATCATATAAATTAATGTTAACAAAATTATATTTTATTTGAATATTTACTTTTCCTTCAACTTGTGAGAAAATTATATTAGTTTTGTAATTTAATATTATGATTAAAATATTTTTTTTAAATTTTTAACTAATAAAAAATTAATATTTTGATTTAAATACTTGAATAATAAATTTTATTTTTAAATATATAATTACTATTCTAAATTAAATTTATATGTCAAAATAATGCGTTTTATATAGATAGATAAACAAATAGAGAAAAAAATATCTTATTCTTTTAAGTGTAATCTATTATCCTCTCGTGATAAGTAATACATGAAAATTATAATACATCACATTATATTTTGGATTATACAGTTTTTGAATATCATTAAATTACACAATTTTAAAACTATCTTTTGTATTATACAATTCAAAACTGTGTTATAAACTACTCAATCAAAAATTATATATATTAGATTATCTAATCCATAATTACAAGCTTCCGATTTCTGAAGATATTTATTCAAAAGGTATTCAGTATGCTTTTTTAAAAAAAGTGAAAAATTTCATTTAAATAATGAATAATGATATTTTAGTAAATGCAGTACAATTATGGGGTTGCCAAAGCAAACTATGGGATAGAAGATTGAAAACAGTTTGGTCCCTTGAAAATGGACCTTGTAATCAAATTCTCATTAAGGATCCAGTTATGGTTGTTGCACACTCCTTTCATAATGAATCAAAATATTTAAGTAATTGAACCCTTTTTTTTTTTAATTTAACATTTTCTCAAGTTATTTCCTTAAATCTCTTTAAATTTGTAATTAGAGTAAATGTTATATAATTAAGCTATATTTAATGGTGATCAGAACAAAATTAGACTCAAGAATATTCATCCCTTGTTTCCAATGGCAAGCACTGTTTTGGGTACCATTTTAGCTTTTTAAAGAGGCTATATATTGCTTCTGTACAAAATGAGAGAGGCTATAGATGACAGAATATATGTGGCAAGCTAGTTTGTGCTTATTGAGATTACGTCTTGCTGGATTGTAAGTCATATAAACACGCTCAAAAAATATTCAGTGGATATTCTTCCACACTTAAATAATGAAATGGAAATCGAGAATGTATACAAACACAATTCTAGTTTTGATTCACAATGCATCATGTGCAGAAAAGACTACACATATGTAAACAAAATTCTAGCCATCTAGCTAGATATATAGGATGCAGGAAGCATTATTTAAGCAGTCCTAGACTTTAGTTAAGATTTTAAAAGTTAAAACCATATTCTTTTATTTGTTTATGATAATTAGGGGGAACTTTGATCCTTTCATGCTCTTGAAAGTCTAAAAAAATCAGATATACATATGTAATAACCAAACAAGAAAGCCTGTAAAGGCCTTTGACATATGCTCAGATGCTCAGTGCCTCAAGAATCTAGTAAAGCAATCAACAATATTGGTACCAACCTCATTGTTTAAATACTGTTAAAGGAGTTCTAAATCTGACATAAAATCTTTAATTAAAAATTATTTTGAAAAATGTCAAAGATATATTTATAATTAAAAACAGTACAGAAGAGAAATTGTACCTTTTTTTTGAAAAAAAAAAAAAAAACATATGAAGTACATAACTCATGGTGCCACTTGCAACTTTCATAAGTTGAAGCACGAGTGTTTGTCCCCATGTACAACCAAACCCTAAAAAAAAAAAAGAATTCTGATTTGGGAAATCTACAAAACAGCTGGCTTTCACTCTGAACAACATTCTTTCCATGTATTCAGTGTAAAGTGTTGATTGTTGAAAAGGAGTATCATTTGTGGGGTCAGATTCTATAGGTGTATGGTTTCAACTTAAACTACTATAACTGCCATTACTCTAATATGCACAAGGAGGTAGCTAATACACACTTCTATTACCACCTAGGTTAAGATCTCTCATGTTTCATTGTCCAAAATGCATTTCTGAAACATATATGTTGGATTAATTCACCATTTTTAAATATCTCACTGTCTTGCACTGTTAAAAATTAACACTCTAACTTAAAATTGGAATTGAGTTTGCCTATCCCACTTTTTCTTATTTGACTTTACACCCATTGATCTTTTATTTTCTGTATTTACTCTTATATATTTACCTTACCCTGTTAAACCTTTAGATTTCTTTTCTATAACTCTTTTCAATTCCCTCTCCAAAGATAAAACATAGACTATTAACTAATAGATATTCTAAATGTGTTTTATTAATGATTTATTTTCCTACTTTTGATAATAGAAACAAATACTTGTGACATAATGAACTTATATATATATATATATGAATTCATTTTCTTTTTTTTTCTCTTGTTTATCTTGTTTTGATTTTTTTCTTCTTTCATCATACACAATTTTTTATAAACTCATGCAAATATATTTTTTTGTTTATAATATAAAAAAGTGCTTGCATCTATACTTTTATAAGGTTTAATGATAATTCCATTCCTCTTATTTATTCTTATATACACTCTTCATAATTTTCAAATTATTCAAATTGAGCTTCTCATTCACAATATCATCCAATTACATTATTATAATTATAATTATATAAATACAAGGAAGGAAGGTGTGAATAGTTTATTTATATAAATCAATAGAGGAAAGGTTACAAATAGTGAATGTAAAATTCAAATATAATTAAGAGAAATAAATTTTATTTTCCTTTAAATATTTTATGCATTTTCATTACAAATCTAAATAAATAATTAGTGATATATCACACAGTTATTATATTTTTATTAATTGGTTCATAAAACTTTGAGTCCTTATCTCTATTATGCTTAAAGGATATCATTTTATTAAGACCCTAAATAAGAGTTCACGATTGCAGACAGTAAGCTCTGAAAACGCTGTATCATATTTATGGGGCCAAATGCACAAAGTAAAATTAAAAAGTTCTTATAATAATAAAAATATTCTGATAGGGTTGTTTGTAAAGCTTATCTAGTAAACTTTTAAAACTGATATTAAATAAAAATAAATAAATAGATATATAATAGGAGAAAAATAAATGTATATTTATAATTAATAACCCGAGTTCTAAATATGGAGGAGTAATTATCTGCTAATTAATTGTATAGCTCCACACCCCAAAGATTATTTTAATTCACATAAAGAAAATATGAGAATATATCTCAAATGAAATATAATCTAAGTGAAGAAAAAGAATGTTAGAAAAGGTATACTGAAACAAATATGGAATCTTTAATGTTGTGTGATAATATATAACATCCCTTTGTCACTATGTTGCTCTTAATTGGTTAAACAAAATCTTGATTAATATATTCCAACTTCAGCTTCCAGTGTACAAGAATGCAGCCATCTCACCCATTGAGTAAACATATGTGATTCTGATGGTGACGCCTATCTATAACCACAAAAAAGGTACTCATGAATACAGCTGTTGATTGATAGTTTATAATCTTCTAAGACAGTAAATTTATCTACTTATATTAGGTTACTTCTGTCTCTCGTCAAATTTACTCTTGCTACTTTATTTCCCTTTTCCCTCATGATGTTGGCTTTCCACCGATACAATTCTGAAACGACAAATATTCACCATTTTCTTGAAATTGACAACAACATGTTGGAAGGAACAAAGTTAAGTCAAATTTTTTATTTTTTTTTTATAAAATGTTATGAGACTAACTCAAACAAGTCTGGAAGCATGATGAAAAGGCCAAATATAAAGAGAGATGAAATCAGCCGCAAAATACTTTTTAGATATGAATGAAAAAAAAAAGAAAAAAAAAAACTACATTTCCGAAGCTAATAATCTCTCCATTTTTTCCTTCTCTGATTAACTGAACCGGTACATATTACATAAGATAAGCTTATATTATCATCTAAATAAAATGACACTTCACTGAGTATATCCATGTGTTTAGGGCACCGGAATTCAATGTAGTCAAAATGAATATTTACACTCATTGCTTCATGTTGCACCACATAGTACAATATGTGCATGTTAATTTGACTACAGGAAATTTGTGCCTTCCTCGCCAATTACTCAATTGTTGATGGAGTGACCAACACCAGGACTATGACCAGGGGAAGTTGGCCTAAAATCTTTTTCCTCGAATTCTACTCTCCCTTCCTGTGCATCATCATCAACATTGCTGAAGTTTTGACCTTCTTTCGACCACCTGTTCAACGGAGCCTTCAAATAATGTCTCTTCCCTTGAACATAGAGATCTTTGTGATGTAAGATAAAAAACAAGAGGAGAACACAGGCAATTCGGATGTTCATGTTTGCCGTGAACAATATATAAAAATTTAATAAAAAAGAGAGAGTTATGTATATATATATGACTATATAATGGATAAGGGTGTGCCTACTTCCAAGAGAGGGGAAGAGGTAGGTGTGTAGTTAGTTGATGCTGAAAGCTTTTGCATCTGCGTGGATATTTATATCAGTTTAAAACAAAAGTTGGGTATATAGAGAAATCGTAGTTGCACACGTAGTTTATGTAATTTTTTAAATAATAAAGAGAAAAAAGAAGAAGAGAAGTGTGATATATTAATATGATAAATGTAATGAAAAGAGATTAAAGAGGGAGAGTTGGTTAATGGACACATTATATATATAATGACGTTGAGTTGGAATGTTAAACATGTAATTACAGTAGATGCTTAAATTAAACCAAGAAGTTTATTAGGGTTATTAATAATGTTGTTTGTAGGAAGAAAAGTGAGAAAATGGTATGAATAATAAAAGTAATTAGATAATTTAATTTTGGAGCACAGCACGTGATGTCTTTCACTCCTGATCGTTGGGAAAGATTCGAGGGAGACATCCTATGAACTAAAGCGGATGGCGTGTATTAACTGTTTAAGCCCTACCTCTCGACTAAAATAAAGCTTGTGGTATCTTATTTCCTTTGTCTGCTTATATTGTTCTTTCTGTCTCTCTATCAGATCATTATGTATTTCTAATACTGTTATTTTTTTCTTTTTTTTTTCAATTTACATAACGTTTAAATACATAAATTAAAAAAATTAAAACGCACCGTCACTGTTAATAATAGTAAATTCACGTCTTAAAAATAACGTAGAAAATGATTGTTTGAAGCTATGAGAAAATCCCAATAAAGTAAACTTGGAAATATGTTTGATACAAGTTTTATAAAGGATTTTCAGGAATGGTAGATTCCCAGAAATTAAATTACTCGTATATTAATTATAGAAGTTATTTTCCATAATAACTATCAATTCAATTTCAGTCTCTCATAACTCTTTTCATTTTTTTTTTATTTTAAATAAATAAAATTTTTAAAATAGACTGAAATGCTAATGAAAAACCTAGGCCTCATCCGGAATTGTTATAAGTTTTCAAACTTCTGTTCGAAAACAAATATATTTGAATAAAATGAAGTTGAAATAGTTTATTGTATCTTGATTTTGGGCTTAGTTTACAAAGTGATATAAACCAAGTTTGAGCCTTATCTTAAAAGTTCAAATTCCGCTTTTGTTTTGGATCAGCTTGTTATAGTTACTTGCATTGAGCCTCTGATTGACTCATGCAAAGATAATATACACTGTCTAAATTAAAATTTGAAGCGCGCATTAAATATGGTTGTTTTGGTCATATAATTGAATATAATTTAAGTTTGATTTTAACTTGAATTATTTTTAAAATTTATTTTATAAATTGTTTTCTAAATATATTAATGCATCAATGAAATCATTTATAAATTTTCATAATTTTTTTACTTACACTTTTAATTTTCTTTTCTTAATCTAAATAACTTCACCTTCTTTTCTTTATTATTTTTTTCACTTCTTCAAATATGAGTTTCTAAGCGACACGTATCCCTACGGTTGTAGGAATGGCCTTTTCCCATCATACATCTGAGGGGTTGCTTCTTTTCGAAAGGCCACTGTTGACACTGCTTTCGTCCGCATGCGGCATTTTGTTTCCATTTGATCTTTTTGCATGGGATTCCGTGTTCATCTTATTTATTCAATTGAATGTTCCTCTATACTATAATATATAAAACACACTCAGTTTGGTTTACATCACAAACTGTTCCCTGTGCTTCTGCACTCCTCCCCAAAATAATTAAAATCTCATAATATTCAATAGGTTGTGAGTTTCAATTTCTGTTTAGTATATTTACAAAACAAATCGTACAAAGTATCTTTTGATTGAACTCATTTTCTTATTCAGAAAAAAATATATTTGGGTTTGAAACATAGCGTGAATAAAACGCACATATCCATATTATTTGAGATAAAGTTTAAGTTTTGGTTGGAAAAGTGTACTGAACAAAAATTTGACTCTTGATCACTTGATTACAGCCTCTAAATGTTGTTCGTTATGAATTTGATAGAGGAAAAGGAAGGGGACAATTGATTAATTGTCAGCAAACCAACATGAGATGATACGACCTATGCATGTCAACTCATAAGTCTTTCGTGTAATATTTTTTTCCTTCACGTCATTTGAAATTTAGGTTTAATAGAGCTATAGTTCTTCACTTTCTCTGAATTATTTCTGTCCGTTGCTTGCTGAAAAAACAAATTATTAGTTCAAAACTAATTACAAATTTTTAACTATAGTATTAATACAGATTATTCATCACTAAATATAATTATTATCTTGAAACATAATTTGAATACTCTCTTTCAATATTTTTTATGTCCATAATTTAAATCCGTAACCACTTAATTTATTAATTACGCTGGAAAGTAAGTATGTAAAATTGAGACATATATGTATGTATGTATATTCCCCGGCCAACTTTTCTGTTGATGAAAGGGTTTATAACTATTGCATATCCTTGTAGTAACCTAGCCTAGGCAGATGAAACTAGATGATGAATCAGCTCATGCAAAATAATATACTTTTTCAATAAAAATAATTGCACTAGCTAGTACCAAGATTTTGTACAAAAAAAGTTATATGAAAAAGAAAAGATTAATATGATGGAGAATGGGGGAAATATAATGAATAAATATTTCTTTTAATTTTATTCACTTGCGTCATTGATTCATTTCTCTTACTGAATTAGTTAGTGGATTACGTCATTGATATGATTGTGAAAAGGACATATAAAAGATTAAAGTTTAATCATTTATTTATTTTTATCTTTGTATACATGTTTTCATTTTAATCCTTGCATTATAAAATCCTACATTTTATTCTTTACATGAGCATATTTGTATCTTGTGATATTTAAGAAAAACTGTGTTTTAATTTAGATTCTTAGAAACGTTATGCTTTAGTTCATGTGAATAATTTTTTCTGCTTTAGATCTTGCTATTATTAAGTAACTTTATTAATTTTAGGTATTTTAATATTTCCTAAAAAATAAAATAGATGAAGTAGGATTGTTATAAAATGTTTGACAATTTGTTAAACCACTAGAGTTTTTGACAGTTGTTAAATTCATAAAAACTAAAAAAATAAAGATACTTCTTACTTGTATAATTGATATTGGCTATTTTTGAATCATGAAATTTAATTATAATTATATATAACGATGATAGATTTGTTCAATCTGAGTTTTTATTGATAGTTTAGGAGATCTTTAAAGGGTACAACAGGTTTAACTTGAATGTTATGGTTAAGAAGAGAGAAAGAAAGGAGAAGAGAAGCATAAGAAGAACAAAACAACAACCAGAGGTAAGAGTCTACTGCCAAAATTTGCTTTTCAGGGTGATGCATGGTGGCACTATCATTGTTTCCAAAATTTTCCCTATTTAACAACCACCAGAAAATTTGGGTAATTTTACATCGTGAATTTCAATTGTAATAATTTTAAAACATCCAAAGTTAAATTATTTAGCAACTAATAACAAATACTAATATATAAAAAAATTATTTATGTGGATTAGCAAAAAGAAATTATTTTAAATATGTAAACTAAGAGACAAAGTGTTGACAAGCACACTGATTAAAATATAATTTTTTTATAACATTGAGACTGTAATATAAAGTTTTTATATAGATATAAAGACTAAAAACAAAAGGTGTGTAGATATAAAGACTGAAGAAAAAGTGTGTAGAAAATCATATTATGTTACTTTGAGAAGATTTGGATTTGAATTTTTAAATAAGATTTTAAGTTTAAATACTTTAAATAAAAAATATAATTAAAAACAAAACTCATTTAAAGTTACTTATAATTAAAAAAAAGAGTCAATACACTTGTTGTATATAACCAACAAATAATGGTGTCTAAAAAGAAAAGGTGGGACTAACTACCTAGGATTTGTTGAAAAGGGAAGTAGGCCGGTGTCTCGCACACTCCAAAAACTGACTAGCTAATAAGCAAAAATATTTTTGAGGATTCAAATCAATGTTAAGTTACAAATATTCACGATTGTTAATGTAAAATCTTATAATTCATTTTTAATTATGTAAAGCATATATTATGATTGTATCGTATTTTAGTTTTAGTTTTTGTTTCTAATAATTTTCCATTATTCTTGATACTACAACAGTATTATATTGATGAAAAATATTAAGCATTAAATAAAATTTAATCTGTTATATTAATTAACAATATAATGCATCATATTATTAGTAAAAAGATCATTCTTCATTACCAGGTCAATTTCCATTAAATAAAATATTATATCAACAAATGCAACATCAATAAGTAATTAGTCTAAATTGTATCAGAGCATCTAATTAATACTCAAATATATCGAGTCTTAACATAAAAAAACTTCAATAGAATATACTGATGTCATAATGTGAAAAAAAAAATCTTAAATTTAATATATAAATTATGTATGAAATATTGGATTTAAAAAATAAAAAATATTTAATTATAATAATTAAATTAATTTTAAAATTGTAAAATATTAAAGTGTAAATACAAGATAATAAACACGTGAATCTCATAAAAATTTACCATTAAATCAAAATATATAAAAAATAAAGCAAATGCAGTATATTATCTCATGAAACCACCGCAACACTTTTACATTGAATGTTATTAGATTTTGTATGCTTGAGCTAGCTTCGGATATTCAAAGATTGCTCTGAATTTCTACACCTGATATATATATATATATATTACGTTTAACTTGTTTTTTTTCTCTCAGTCTTTGAAAAATAATGAAATTCAGTCTTGTGATGCCATGCAAAGCACATGCACATGTGATATTGTTAGGTTTTGGTTTTTGAGTTGAAATTTTCCGTGTATCGAAATCTCACTCGTACCATGCTTAAAATCGATACGCTAACTGTTGGAGATATGTATCATGTTGCTCCTCCCATTTCTTCACTTCCTTCCCAATATTTTTTTAAAAAATTGGGTCATGGTTATCTCATCTCTTTAATCAATGAATATGCATCAAAAGATTTAATTTGAGTATTCTTTTTAAAGAATAAAAATCATGCAACCGTAGTAAGATGAAATTTATTTTCTAAAAGCGAAAAACCAATAGACAAACGTGATAATTTTGTAGAACATCGTAAGAAACACATGTTATTATCAATTTGGATAGTCTCCAGTAGCTGCATGGAGAAAGCTTATAACAAACTGCATTAATACAAATATGCATAGTAAGAACCTAAACATAGAAGGTATATGGATTGCTGCGACCACAGAATATCCCTAGCTAACACTAACACTGAAATGAAATAGCATTATAAGGATAGCAACATATATAAGAGCACTTGTAATCTGTTGCATTTCGCATGCTACTAATTTCGTTAGTTGTTAATAGAATGACCAACACCAGGGCTATGGCCGGGAGTAGTGGGTCGAAAAGCTTCAACATATCCATTCAAACTCATAGCGACACTCTCGAACTGGCTTGGCTTTGCAGCAAGACCTTTTGGAGAGTTAGTTGCAGTGCTCATTGCCTTGATGGCGGGGACAGATTTTGGTGACTTGGTGTTTGTGGTTGCTTTCAAACTCCTTCCTTCTATGCAAAGTAGTTCATATGATAGGAACAATAGTACAAAAAGCAAGCAAGTAGTGCGAGTCAAATGTGCCATGGCTAAACTCAAAGGTTCAAATGGGGGGGTGAGAAAGTAAAGAATGGAGGCTAAAGAAGGAGTTGCTTGCTTGGGAGAAGAAATTGAAGGAGTTTATAATGAACACTACTTCAGTGGTGCTTATTTATAGGCCATGAAAAGGGGAGGCCAAGCATGTCCTCCAAACACTTAGGGAAAGACCGAAAAAAAAAATATATGAAGAGCCAGGAATCAAACTAGGGAAGATTCCGTTGCCATTGATATTCGTGACTTCAAGCGTAAATAAAAAATAGTCTGTGGAGTAAAGAACGTAAAAAAATCATAAAGTAAACAAACTTGGTAGTTGGGTGAAAGGAATGGAGTTATGGCCACAAGTTTTCTTCTAATGCAACTTTTACAACTTTTAACGTTTTAAAAAAGTCAAGAGTAAAAGATTCAGTGCACCATGGACGTTTAAAAGGTACGATCAGAAATAACTTCAAGTTTAGAAATTTCAATTTCATTTGCTTGTTTTTCTTTTGTCTGCTGGCAGGAAGAAGTGGAAGGGATTTTGTTACTATAAGGTTGATAACATGTTTAATGGAGAGAAAACATTTTAACAAAAAAAGCATATGCACGACCATTATTTGTGCTTACACTATAGAATGGCCAGATAATATATAAAGAATAATAAATATACACCATTCTTTACGCTTGTGTTTACTGTAAGTGATTAATTGCCTAGTGGTTCGTATATTTCAAGATCAGAAGAAACATACGTATCTAGATCAGCTAGATTTGGTTCTACAGTACATTTTGCTCCGGCTCTTTTGCATTCTGGACCCTTCAGGGTGAAATTCCAGCAACTTTGCGTCTATGTGTATCAGTAGTGCATTTATGATACATTAAACACTATAGATGGATCAAAAATAGATATATATCTCTCTTTATAGGCACATAATATATTTAGCTTATGATTAGTACTTTTTTTTTTTTGTTGAAGCAAGGGCATCCCTCCAACCAATAACTAATTGTTTGAAATACATGCCATTTAATTTCTTAATAGAGATTTATTTTATTACATGTAGATTTAAAAACTGAATCCTTATTAATTTAAGTGACAAAGTTATGTGGACCATGTTACACAATATTAACAATGATATTTAATACATTAAGAAAAAGTTTACAAACTTGAGAGTTCGTACTTAGAAATTGAAAAAAAAATAATCTCTTTTTATTAGAATAATGTATTTTTTTATACTAAGAAAATAAACATTTTATTTTATTTATTAAAATAGATAAGTTGTATTATATGAGCATAATTTTATAATTTTATTTGAAAAAGTTGTGTCCTATTAAGATGACTTCAATTTTGACATTCAACAAGGTTAAAGTTATAATATAAAGACACAACTTTCATTCAAAACTGTAAACGAAAACCTAAGGTAGCTGCATGATTTTGTTTTGGATGTAATTATAGTTAATTAAAATTATACACTGAAGCACGCCTTCAATATAAAATAGTACAATACATACTGAAATGGTATATGGTTAGAACAAATTTAGTAAAAAATAATACAATTAAAATCGTATGGATGGCACGACTTCAATTATATTGTTTTAAACTGAAATCGTGTTAGCTTTATATAATTTTAATTAAACTTTTCTGAATGAAAATCGTACACTTATGATTTTAAAATTAATCTTTTACATAAAATTGTAGAAGTATTACATGAATTCTTTATTCCATTATACCACTTACTCGTTTTAGTAAAAAAGAAAAATTATTTCAAAAGGAAATTGCAAGGTTTGAGTGAAAAACTGAAAATTTCTTTATTAGATTATTCTTTGCCAGAAGATGTCTTTGTTTGTTATCTGTGGCCTCGTTTGTGTTTAAACTTAAGAATGAAATAGAAAATGAATATATGGACAGCAGAATCTGCGCAGTTAAATACAACCACAAAGGAAGGCTTGTATTGCAAGTTGCACAGTTAAATACAAGCACAACGGAAGGTTTATGATGCAAGTTGGCTAGTGTGTGTCGCAACTGCAGCTATGGTGAGACTGTGAAAAGATCAGAAGTGCACATGCATGGTGCAATGACAGTGAGCTGCTGCAAATTGTCGTTCTTTCGATTCCTTTTGTTCTTGGAAACATAGCCGCCCTTTTTTAAAGTTAGCATGGTGTTGTGTTATGAGGAACTGGGCAATAACTTAAGCTCTCAGAACATCCTCAAAAAAGAAAACCTATCGGAAACAACAAATATTTAAACCAATCAACAAGGAATCTAGCTTACACCCTAGGCTACTAGGATTCAGTCTTTCATATTTGCGGCTGCTCAAATTACCACAATATCCCATACTTCATTTTACACCAATATTCAAAGATATTAGTTAAAAATTACAAAATAAACTTCAAAAATCATACGTGAAGACGTCAAAAATATGTAGATCAGCGTGTTTTTAACTTCTCAGTAAAAAAGTTCTTTAAATTTATACTGATTATTATTTGTAAAAATAAAATTAAACTGGAGGTATAAAATCAGAAGAAGTATAAACTTAATTGTTATTCGTGTAAATTTTTCTATAAGAAAGTAGTAAATCATATTTATATTTCGACAAAAACAACTAAATATAATCCGTTTAAAACTGAAAAGTGAGATAATAAATAAAAGATTATTTAAAATTTAAACTAATTTATTAACTGTAAGTATGTTAAACTTATTTGCTGAAATATAATTAATAAACATAAAATGACGTAATGTGCACATACCTTTCTACTTCACTTCTCTTACTTCAATTTAACTTCATTTTCCCTTTCTTCTTCTTTTTGTTTGTTTTTTCTTTTCATTCGCTATTATCGCGAAGACAGGCACGGTCATATGTCTGTTCACATTTTTTTGTTAAGATGTCAAATTTGTTACAAAATTTTCTTTGTTCTTTTTTTCTTTCTTTCCTTGTTATGCGCCTTTCCTTTGTGCCGTTCTGGTATCATTCTCCTTACTGGTATATAGCGTTATCATAATCAATAATATCAAAACATTAGCATATTATACAAGAATAAAAATAAAGATTTTAAACCACTCTTATTTTACTCTCTTATTCAACACTCAAAATATTCAAATTATCAATAATAACATAATTATCATTCCCTTCATCTACTAAAACGTCTCTTAAAAATAAATGGTGATGATACTTCACCTCACATGCCAATTATTTGACCATCTTACGTGATGGTCAATAAGTTATATTTTAATTTAATTTTTTGAAAATACAAGAGAAACTAAACCAAAATACACTACTATCTAAATAATTTATTTGGTTTTCTTTACCTAAGTTTGAATCTTTAAAGTACTTAGTGCCACTGATGACAACAATAAATGTGGTTTAATTAATGAAATGAAGCATGCCTAGGAGAGCTTAACTTAACAGTAGGAGCAACTTAGCTACACTACACATTCCTTTCCACTTTCACTTGTCACCTAGCTGCTCAATTTTCTCATCAATTTCATCAGACAAAAATCGAAGCTGCTCAATTTTCTCACCAATTTCATCAAACAAAAAACGTTCAAACTTGGTCCTATAAGATGCCAGAGTCCTATTGTCATGAAGGTTAATGTTTCATACATAGCAAAGAAATAAGAACAGAAAAAAAAAAGATAAATGCATAAGAAAATAGTCAAAATGAGATGGTTTTCGTTAAGAAATTTTTTTATTATAATAATATTTTAATATTTTATTATAATACTTTCTTTTCAAAATATTTAAATATTTTAATAATATTCATAAACTTATATTTTTAAAATTTCTCATAAATATACACTAATAAAAAAGTAACCTTCTACATTAGTTATAAAAGACATTATATGTCGATTTTTGAACCAACGTAGATGTAGGTGACGTTTAAAGTCTTTGACATATAACGTCGGTTATGCAACCGACGTAATAAGTATGCCTACTACATCGGTTGAAAATAGAAACCAACATCATATATTCAACTAAAATGACTAAATTACAGCATGAGAGGTGAATACTATGTACAACCGACGTAGAAAGTGCTCTATTATGTCGGTTGTAGCTTACAACCGATGTAAAAAGTCTTTTATAAAAAAATTAATGAGTTGATAAATGCGCGTTGCGAGGGAGATACTATGTCGGTTGGGCCCAACCGATGTAATATAACTACATATTATATGGGTTGGGAGATCTCAACCGACGTAGTGTCTCTACGTCATTTTAAAATTTTAAATTTTTATTTTTTCAGCCTTTTTATACGTCGGTTCTTTGCGGAACCGACGTAAAATATAATATATTACGTCAGGTTTATATAAACTGACGTAATATCTCTTTAAATATTTATAAAAATATTACTGCTCGATTTTTTCTTAACCGTGATTATATCCTAAAATGTATTTTTTTTTACTAGTGATATACTTTCGTTCATTTCACAATTTTTTTAATTATTTCAAAAACTTATCTTTAATTTTTAAAAATATAATTTGTATAAATAAATTAATATTCATCCATATAAAATATTATTAATAGATCAATTAGTTTAAATTTCTTTACCTAATTTATTACCATCAAAAAACAAAATTTATCCCGATTGGTGGGAAATAAACAACACAATCTTCCCGAAGGACGGCTCCTCGGACTGGGGAACTCCTAGTTTACCCATATTTTTCCGCAGACCACATAGGATCAGCTATTCTTTTCGAATAATTAGGTATAAGTTAAGGAGAAAATAATATAATACTTAATCATGCCACTGTCCCACCACTTACCGTAATGAGTTAGTTATTTATTCATACACAGTACATAAAGTCTTTTACTTTATAAAGTGAAATATTATAATATTATTTCATTCTTCTTTTCCAAAAGTAATAATTAAATCACACTGTAAATTCGACTTATTTGTTTCTAAATTATTTTATATTACTATATTTAGAATGATATCAAATTTCAATCTTTATTGACATAAAACACAAATATTCATTAAGGATGGAATAGACTTCCTATAGAACTGTTATCGACAATAATTTTTGTAAATTTGAACTCGGTGTAATTTATGTAATTACATTTGTAGGGATTCAAAGTCACAACCGGTTAAGTCATTTGTTTCTTAACAAGAGGATAATAGTTGAACCTCGACACAGGAAAGTGTTAGAGTCACTCTTGATATCTTATGTGTCGACTAAAATTTTTTAAGGACTTCATTATAGTAAACATTAATATTTCATAATTTTTTCAAATATATTTTGTTACTATTATTTAATAAATAATTAAATTCATTTTGCTAATTTTGTAATAAACCATTCATAGAAATTATAGTTTACGAGTGTTGAACAATCGAATCAAAATTACATATCAGATCAAATCAAAATATTTTATGTGCTTCTTCATAATCTGACATTCTACTATAATAAGAAAGAGTCATAATTGCACCTTTTCAATTCTCTTTTTAGTTTTTTCTTTGGTTTTCATTTTTATTTAATTATATTGATTATCATTTTGTCAAGTTTTTTTAATTCAGGTCACGCTAAATGACAATAATAAAAGATGTAACTAAAAAAAACAGCCTCTCATATACAAAATATATTATTTACTATTTCTATAAATCTATCATTTTTTCAATAAATTCACTGTATATTCAAATTATAATATTTTTATTTTTTAAATTTTAATAAACCAATTTCATCTAATAATATATTAGTTTTTAAGTAAATATCGTGCGTTGCACGGCTAATCTATTAGTTATGTACATCTATTAACGAGGAGAATAGAGAAAATTGAATTACAATACATGTAATTCATTAGGGAGGCATTCTCTGACGAAATTTTATGAGAGAAACATAATACAACAACTAATTATTGTTACTTAGTTTTAACTGTTAAATTAAAATTAGATAAAAGGCTTAGATTCGGCCTACCCAAGCCAAAGCCTAGTTTGTCAACCCCTATTTTGTGATCACATAAGTTTTTTTTTTTCTTCCCATCTTTCATTGCTGATAATTGTTTATGTATTGAATATGATTGAATAATTTTATTAATTATTTCTTTAATATCATGCATCAAAGTACAGATCTAGATTTCATGCATGTTGTGCTTTAGTGTACTTTTTTTCTCATAGTTTAATTTCTTGTTTAATTTGATAAATAAAAAACTACTAATTTTTTAAGTTTTTATTTTAGCTGACATATTTGCAATAAAATCCTTATTTCTTATAAAATATTCAAATTTGATATGAAAGTTATTTAAATTTTTTTTAAAGACTAATTTTAATTCACCCAATATTTTAGAGTACAACTTTATTTGAATTTTTACTTTAAGATTATATTTTTATTTGAATTTATATTTTAGAAAAGTAATTTTTTACTTATTTAGTACAAAACTCACAATTATTTGAGAAGAAGACGTGTATACTTATAAATTAAAAAAAAAAAACACAGATAATTTTTAAACGAGTAACTATCATCTTACGTGTACATTAGCCTATTTTACAAACATTTACTAAACATGTGATACTTTCAAATGAAGTGTGTTAACAAGCTATAATTGATTTACATCAAGATTAGTATAGCATCACGTATACAAAATTGTTATGTTAATCAACATGATATCTAATTTTAAAATATATTAAAAATTAATAACTTAAGTGATATTTAATGTTAATAAAATTTTATCTCAAAAAGTAAAATTATTTAAAACTATAATTCAATAGTTGATTTGATATTTTTTATAAAAATATTAGTGATGTAATAATTAAGATTTTTATACTAAACTTAATAAAATTATATTAGTATTACTTTTGTAACTTACTGTTGATTTTCGAGATCACCTTAGTTAAAAATTTATAAATTTTCTTTTATAGAGTTTTAACATAACAACGACCTTTGAAACAGTGGTCGATATATATTTAAGAACCGATTTGATTAAGCATACCACGACTACAACAATATTATATTAATATTAAAATTTAGAGCTAGTATTGAGTGTTTAAGTTCCAAATCAGATGTTAATTTAACATTAGAATGAGTTGGACAATTAATCTAAGCACATACAAATAACAAAAAAAATCATTAAAATATTATAAATAAGTAAAATCATAATATCTATTATGTATTTATTACCTTACCTATTATTAGAACTCTTGCTTACTTGGAATACGAGAGCATTATTAGAGGCATACCCATCAATTGGGTGGCCATTAAGGAGAAAAAATTTCTAATAAATATATAAGTGAAACAAATGAATTTGGTATAGCGAAGCAGCTTTCGCTCGTAAAAATAGTTGTATTGTGTTTTATGAGGGGTGCGATATATAATCTAACAATAATTATAAAAATATATTAAAGTTGAGACAATAATACTAAGCATTATAAAATTTATTAGGTACATATATAATCATAAATTCTCCTTCTTCTTCATAACAAAATTAAACAGGGAAATTCAAACCCTAACACCTACCAACTAAACCCAAAACAAACACATCATCCACATCCACATACATTTAGTTGTGAACGGAGTGTCCAACTCCGGGGCTGTGACCCGGTGCGGTGGGTCGGAAACCATCAACGTCGCGACCCGGAACCGTCGCAGAGGGTGGCGTTGGTTGAGAAACATCCGCATCAAGTGGCGCCACTTTTGTCGTCGAAATGCGTGTATGCATATGATTTTGGATTGTTTCTTCCGACTTCAGAATCCTTCCTTCGATGGACTGGAACCCCTGCCACGAAATTATTAATGCCACCAAAATGAAAGACGCCATGAACTTGTCTTGGGCCATGTTTGGAATGCTAAAAATCGAAGTAATAATTAAGAAGCAGTGTTGAAGTATGATTTTGTAAGGAAGGAAGTGGAAATTGGGGTTTGATGTATGAATTTAGTTGCTTTGACAAAATCGATCCCGAAGGGGGCCTTATTTATAGAGCTCAGAAGCTAAGGAACAGTGCGCGGGAGACATGCGCGTCCACGTGTCGCCTCCTGAGTTGTGGGCAGCCTTTGGGCAAATTTTTTTAATTACTTTAGATTCTCAAGAAGAAAGAAAGAGGACGTATTTTTTTAACATCACATTTTATTAACGTATTTTTAGCGATTTTCAATCATTCAAAAATGTAAAATTTGTTCATTTTCTGATATATTTTCTGCTGGATAAAAACTATCAGAGAATAATAATACCATTTCAATTAAACATTTTTGTATATTTTTAAGAGATATTAAACTATCACAAACTATACTGCCACAAATTATGGATTTCAAGCTCTCACATCGTTCGTTTGCACTCATTTCAGCATGAAAGTTTTTTTAAATGAGTCCTACTCTTTATTTCTTCTATACCGCATAATTCGATGATGAAATTCGTTCGAGTTATAAAAAGAGACTTAGTTACAAGGCCAATTAAGAACACATTAGAAGAAAGAGTATATCTCAACCCAAACCAAATTGATCACATAATACTCCTAAATAGGTAAAAATTGTCAAACAACTTAAAAAATATTCTTACAACTTACAGCAAGCCATCCTTAAACCAGCATATTTCCTAGTACAAAAATAAATATTACATACTTTTAATTATTTATTTATTATAAAAAATAATATTTATTTATTTATTATAAATAATAATATTTAAATATTTATTAATTTAATATATTTTTAAAATTACAATAAAAACAAAAATACCCATAATCAATTATAGGTATCCAACAACTAGTTATAAATACGTATAATACTTCAAAATAAATTGTTTATAACAATATAATCATTATATATCTATTATATGTACAATATAATCACTAATGTTGTTGTTTATATATATATATATATTAATTTGTTATTTTTTTGCTTTCTTATTTTTACATGTCGAGTGACTTTCTTTATTTCTTATTATTTTTTTATTAATCTGTTACATCCAAATTTTTAATCTTCTTGTCTTCAAATAATTTGAAGCAAGCTAAAAAGTCTTCTCATACTCTTTTTCACTAAGTCGTTGTACACTATACTTATGCGGAAGCACATGAAACTTAAATTCATTGATTAAAAAGTATAGAGTTTAAATAAATTCAAATAACACATTATTTTTACTTTTATTTTAATAACTACGTTTACTTTTTATTTAGAATAAAAAACTTATCTTATTAAATATTAAAATTTTATTTTGTATTTTGACAAAAGTCCACTTGGAACAAGTGCGCCTGTGGTCTATATTCCAATAGAATAAATGTATTCATAGAAGTGGCCGTTATGGGTGTCATATGCATGGGTGAGTGCCAGTTAAGTGGTGGTTATACACTTTTGCAACCTTTAATTTATGGGTCAACACAAATTTACATCACATGACTGCAAAAAGCTATTGTTCTTGGGCATTGAAGCCATTTTGTGACGATTGTTCCGACTTCAGTTGAGTTGAGATCATTAATATAAAGGGACAAAAGCTGAAACATTGTACTTCAAACAATTATAATATAATGTGTGCAATGCAGCTAAGGTATGGTGTTCTGCTGTCAGCTCTGTTATCAATAAACAGTAAAATGGCAAGTTGGAGACTTTGTCTCCTTCCTCTGCTTCACTTTGCTATTCTCCAACTATGCTGCAATTTGTATTACTTTGTAATTTTTAATCTATACTATACTATGCAGTTCTTTAGGAATTTGTAATTCAATAAAAAATGATAATTTTTTGCTACCTCATAAAACTAATTATAGATTCACGTATTGTTGAAAAAATGTTACGACTACATTTTTCAAAGACTTAATGAATCCACTTTTAAACATTATAATTTTTTTATCATTACAAAAATTTAATAATGCATTTAATTTGTAATATTTTAAGATCAAGTAATTTTTTGAAATATCAATAATTATATGTTAATATTTGTTGTCAAGAATTGGATAACATTAACAATATAGTTGAATGGTTTCATCTTAAAAATTGAAAGACTTATAATTAAATCTGTGTAGGTATTAAAATTGTACGTTCAAAAAATTATGGAGAACAAAATCATTTTAAGGATTTGTGAAATTGTAAAAAATAAGCAAAAAATGTATGGTATCATATTGGTGTTTGTGTTTTAAAATTCTCAGAGAATTTAGTATAAGATAATTAATTAATTTCATGATTCAAAAACATAAAAGAAGGTTAAACGTTGATAATAATAGTAATTAACTTATTTGATCTACAGTGAATATTTTCATACATCATAATAAATTAAGAGTAATAATACATATATACCTATTATTTTTAAACATCTAATCCATATTTTTTTTCTTATCACATTACAACGCATATAAAATCTATATTTTTTATCTCTTTAAGTGGGATTTGGGTCATTGAATTTTCATTTATCATTTTTCCATATTTAAAAGACTTAGTATATTTCCACCTTCAAAAAGTACAGTAGTTTAAAAAAAAAAATACAGTTTACAACCTCCTATTTTTTAACTGTGATCCGATCATAATATAACATTTCCTTTCAACTATAAACAAAATTAACTATTTTTACATTGATTAAGAATATTAGTTAAGTCCATTTAATGTTTTTGTTTTCATACGCATTTCTTAAATTATCCTCAAATTTTATTTTTTGAAAATAATACTTGGGATTAGAAATAAAGATATTTTTGAAATAGTAACATTAAATAAGTTTTAGAGAATTGAAAGTTAGTTATAGTCCATTAAAGATAACTTTTTGTGTGTGCTTATATTTGACTTTAAAGGGGCAATACACATAAAATCAATACATAATTTTGATTTTTAAATAATTATGTTTGAATTTATTCCCTTCATCTAATTCATATTTTTAAAATCAAAATGCAAGATTTTACGTGCAAAATAATAAAAATATTTAACTGTAATAATAAAAGAAATAAAAGCACTTGATTGTAATAATTTAAAAAATAATTTTGAGTAAACAATAATTGAGAAATTTAAAAAAAAAAATTAAACCTACACATCACGATAAAAAATTGTTATGTAATATAATATTTAATACAAGTTATTAATGTTAAGAGATACGAATATATATATA